>Ga0100390_10000163_pt1 | contig 63907 bp, 65 predicted proteins | sample CryGeymeta201514_FD_81540 | JGI IMG/M metagenome (GOLD analysis project Ga0100390, IMG submission 81540) | Groundwater microbial communities from Crystal Geyser aquifers in Utah, USA - Crystal Geyser metaG 2015-14 | ecosystem: Environmental > Aquatic > Deep subsurface > Groundwater | place... | reverse complement strand
TAGGCCTGGAGCGCCCAGACCTCCATCTCGCCGAAGCGCTGGCCGCCGAACTGCGCCTTGCCGCCCAGCGGCTGCTGGGTGACAAGGCTATAGGGACCGATCGAACGGGCATGGATCTTGTCGTCGACCAGATGGTGCAGCTTGAGCATGTAGATATAGCCCACCGTCACGCGGCGATCGAACTTGTCGCCGGTGCGGCCGTCGTAAAGATCCACCTGACCGCTTTCGTCGAGCCCGGCGAGGCGGAGCATGTCGGCGACATCGGCTTCGCGCGCACCGTCGAAAACCGGCGTCGCCATCGGCACGCCGCCCTTCAGGTTGAACGCCAGGTCGAGGACGTCGGCGTCGCTGCGCGCGTCGATTTCCTTGTCATAAGCCTTGCCGTACACCTTCTTGAGCGCGTCCTTGACCGCTTCGGGCGGCTTGCCCGCCTTGGCGTCGGGATTCGCTTCGCGCCAGGCTTCGAGCGCCTCGGAAACCTGCTGGCCAAGACCGCGCGCGGCCCAGCCGAGATGCGTTTCAAAGATCTGTCCGACGTTCATCCGGCTCGGCACGCCGAGCGGGTTGAGGACGATGTCGACGGGGGTGCCGTCTTCGAGGAACGGCATGTCCTCGGCGGGCAGGATGCGCGAAATGACACCCTTGTTGCCGTGACGGCCGGCCATCTTGTCGCCCGGCTGCAGCTTGCGCTTCACCGCGACGAACACCTTGACCATCTTGAGCACGCCCGGGGCGAGCTCGTCGCCGCGTTCGAGTTTCTCGCGGCGATCCTCGAACTTGTCGACGATCAGTTTGACGGCATCGTCATACTGCGTCTTGACCGCCTCGAGATCGGCCTGGATCTTGTCGTCCTTGACCGCGAATTTCCACCATTCGTAGGTGTCGAATTCCTCGAGCTTCTCAAGCGTGATTTCGTCGCCCTTCTTGAAGCCCTTGGGGACCGCGGTGGCGATCTGGCCGGGCAGCATTTCCTTGAGGCGGTTGAACGTCGCGCGGTTCAGAATCGCGCGTTCGTCCTCGCGATCCTTGGTCAGGCGCTCGATTTCCTCGCGCTCGATCGCCATCGCGCGCTCGTCCTTGTCGATGCCGTGGCGGTTGAACACGCGCACCTCGACGACGGTGCCGGCAACGCCCGGCGGCAGGCGCAGCGAGGTATCGCGCACGTCCGAAGCCTTTTCGCCGAAAATGGCGCGAAGCAGCTTTTCTTCGGGCGTCATCGGGCTTTCGCCCTTGGGCGTGATCTTGCCGGCGAGGATATCGCCCGGTTCGACTTCGGCGCCGATATAGACGATACCCGCCTCGTCGAGGTTGCGCAGCGCTTCCTCGCCCACGTTGGGGATATCACGCGTGATGTCTTCGGGCCCGAGCTTGGTGTCGCGCGCCATGACTTCGAATTCCTCGATGTGGATCGAGGTGAAGACGTCGTCCTTGACGATGCGTTCGGAGATGAGGATCGAATCCTCGTAGTTGTAGCCGTTCCACGGCATGAACGCGACGAGGCTGTTCTTGCCGAGTGCGAGCTCACCGAATTCGGTCGATGGGCCGTCGGCGATGATGTCGCCTTCGGCAATCATGTCGCCGACCTTCACCAGCGGACGCTGGTTGATGCAGGTGTTCTGGTTCGACCGCTGGAACTTCTGCAGGCGGTAGATGTCGACGCCCGAACGTCCGGCCTCGATCTCGCCGGTCGCGCGCAGCACGATGCGCGTCGCATCGACCTGGTCGACGACGCCGGCGCGGCGCGCCGAGATCGCGGCGCCCGAATCGCGCGCCACGGTCGCTTCCATGCCGGTGCCGACATAAGGCGCTTCGGCGCGGACCAACGGCACCGCCTGGCGCTGCATGTTCGATCCCATCAATGCGCGGTTGGCGTCATCGTTCTCGAGAAACGGGATCAGCGAGGCGGCAACCGAAACCAGCTGCTTCGGCGACACGTCCATCAGCGTCACCGTATCGCGCGGCGCCATCACGAATTCGCCGCTTTCGCGCGCCGAGACGAGTTCTTCGACGAAAGTGCCGTCCTTCGTCAGCTCGGCATTGGCCTGGGCGACCGTATGCTTCTGCTCTTCCATCGCCGACAGATAGACGACGTCCTCGGTCACCTTGTTGTCGACGATCTTGCGATACGGCGTTTCGATGAATCCGTATTTGTTGACGCGGGCAAAGGTCGAGAGCGAGTTGATCAGGCCGATGTTCGGGCCTTCGGGCGTCTCGATCGGACAGATGCGGCCGTAATGCGTGGGATGGACGTCGCGCACTTCGAAGCCGGCCCGTTCGCGCGTCAGGCCGCCTGGGCCGAGGGCCGAAACGCGACGCTTGTGCGTCACTTCGGACAATGGGTTGGTCTGATCCATGAACTGCGACAGCTGCGAGGAGCCGAAGAATTCGCGCACCGCGGCGACCGCCGGCTTGGCGTTGATCAGATCGTTGGGCATCACGGTCGACACGTCGACCGAGCTCATCCGCTCCTTGACCGCGCGTTCCATGCGCAACAGGCCGATGCGATACTGATTTTCGAGCAGCTCGCCGACCGAACGCACGCGGCGATTGCCGAGGTTGTCGATGTCGTCGATGTCGCCCTTGCCGTCCTTGATGTCGACGAGTTCCTTGACCACCGCGAGGATGTCTTCCTTGCGCAGCGTCGTCACGTCGTCGGCGGCATCGAGGCCGAGGCGCATGTTGAGCTTGACGCGGCCGACCGCCGACAGGTCGTAGCGGTCGTTGTCGAAGAACAGGCCCTCGAACAGGGCATCGGCGGTTTCGCGGGTCGGCGGCTCGCCGGGACGCATGACGCGATAGATGTCGCTCAGCGCCTGGTCGCGATCCTCGGCCTTGTCGGCAGCGAGCGTGTTGCGAATCCACGGACCGGTGGTGACATGATCGATGTCGAGCAGCTCGAGCGTCTTCAGCTTGGCAGCGTCGATCTTTTCGAGATTTTCGGGCGTCACTTCGTCGCCGGCCTCGATATAGATTTCGCCGGTCTTGTCGTTGACGAGGTCGTGCGCCGAATAGCGACCGAAGATTTCCTCGGTCGGGATCAGCAGTTCCTTGAGTCCGTCCTTGACCGCCTTGGTCGCGGCGCGCGGCGTGATCTTCTGACCCGCGGCGAAGACGACTTCGCCCGATGCCGCGTCGACGATGTCGAACTGCGGCTTCTGGCCGCGCCAGTTTTCGCTGTGGAAATCGATCTTCCACCCGTCCTTGGCACGGACATAGTTCACGATACCGTAGAAATGCGCGAGAATGTCCTCGTAGCTCATGTCGAGCGCCTGGAGCAGCGAGGTGACCGGCAGCTTGCGCTTGCGATCGATGCGGACGTTGACGATGTCCTTGGCGTCGAATTCGAAATCGAGCCACGAACCGCGATAGGGAATGACGCGCGCGGCGAACAGGAACTTGCCGCTGGCGTGGGTCTTGCCCTTGTCATGGTCGAACAACACGCCCGGGCTGCGATGCATCTGCGAGACGATGACGCGCTCGGTCCCGTTGACGATGAAGGTGCCGTTCGGGGTCATGAGCGGCATGTCGCCCATGTAGACATCCTGTTCCTTGATATCGAGGACCGAACGCGTCTCGGTCTCCGAATCGACTTCGAACACGATCAGGCGCAGCGTCACGCGCATCGGCGCGGCATAGGTAATCCCGCGCTGGCGGCATTCCTCGGTATCGAACTTGGGATCCTCGAGCTCGTAGTCGACGAAATCCATCTCGGCGGTGCCGGCGAAATCGCGGATCGGAAAAACGCCGCGCAGCGTCTTTTCAAGGCCCGACACATAGCCGATCGACGGATCCGAGCGCAGGAACTGCTCGTAGCTCTCGCGCTGGACCTCGATCAGATTGGGCATTTCCACGACTTCGTGGATGTTGCCGAACATCTTGCGGATGCGCCGTTTGGCGGTCGCTTCGAGTGCGTTGACGGTTTTCTTGGTGGCGGGTTTCGCCGGAGCCTTGGATGCCATAAAATTGCAGCCCTTCGAGGTTCGATCCGAGTGCGCCGTCCCGATGATTCGGGGCCGGTCGAAAGATGTCTGACGCATGCACGCAACGGCGTACACAAACGCAAAAAGCCGCATGCCCACACCCCGGTTTTCCGGGAAGGGCTGCAGCTTTCACGCTATTTGAAACCGGTATCCGATCAATTCTTTGGGCGATCGCTGCGCGACGGCAATGCCCGGCCCGATCGGGGCGGCGTTGATGGCGATATAGGATCGCACCGCGCTGGCGTCAACCGCGCGTGCGGGATCCGCGAGGCTGCGCCGAGCGCAACCGAGAACCGCCGCCAACGAAAAGGGCCGCCCCGCGAGGGACGGCCCTTCGTGTCGAACGACGGACGTTCTTACTTGAGCTCGACGGTACCGCCGGCTTCTTCGATCTTCTTCTTGATCTCTTCGGCTTCCGCCTTGTTCACGCCTTCCTTGATCGCCTTGGGCGCGCCTTCGACGAGCGCCTTGGCTTCGCCGAGGCCGAGCTGCGTGATCGCGCGGACTTCCTTGATGACGTTGATCTTCTTGCCACCGTCGCCGGTGAGGATGACGTCGAATTCGGTCTGCTCTTCAGCAGCCGGAGCGGCACCGCCGGCGGCAGCCGGAGCGGCAACCGCAGCGGCAGCCGAAACGCCCCATTTTTCTTCGAGCATCTTCGACAGGTCGGCAGCTTCCATCACGGTCAGTTCCGACAGCTGGTCGACGATCTTTTCCAAATCAGCCATTTTAAAATCACTCCAATTTCTAAATTTGTTTCAGGTTAACGGTAAATGCGAAAGACTTATGCCGCGTCCTTGGCGGCATAGGCACCGAACACGCGCGCCAGCTGACCGGCCGGGGCCGCGCTGATCTGGGCAAGCTTGGTCGCCGGTGCCTGCATGAGGCCGACGAGCTTGGCCCGCAGTTCATCGAGGCTCGGCAACGCGGCAAGCGCCTTGATGCCATCGGCGTCGAGCATCTTGCTGCCCATCGCGCCGCCGACGATTTCCAGTCGATCGTTCTTCTTGGCGAACTCCACGGTCGCCTTGGCGGCGGCCACGGGGTCTTCCGACGTCGCCAGCGCGACCGGCCCGGTCAGCAGGTCGGCAAGACCCGCATAATCGGTGCCGTCGATGGCGATCCTGGCAAGGCTGTTCTTCGACACTTTGAACTGCGCGCCGGCCTCGCGGACCTGCGAGCGCAGCTCGGTCGACTGATCGACCGTCATGCCGAGGTTGCGGGTGACCACAACGACGCCTGCCTTGGCCAGAGTCTCGCCGAGTGCGGATACCGCATTCTTTTTCTCGGTACGATCCATGCCATACTCCCAATCTGTCAACGGCAAGCCGCCGACAACTCTACACAACCGCCCCGCCGGCACGACGGCCGGCACGACGCACGAAAACAGGGCGGGGCCCTGCTTCTAAGTCCGTTAGGGGAGAGAATTGCCCATTGGATCGCCATCAGCGAGACCAACCGGCGCGGCGGGATACCCACCTGAAACACTACCCCGTCTTGGCTGCGAATTAAGGAGGAAACCTCCAGCAACTGTCTCGGACGGAACCGACGGGCGAGCCCATCGGTGCGAGGGGCGCTCTAGCGGATTGGCGGGAGGAGTCAAGCAGATGGACTGGACCTATCAGACTTATCGTCATACTTCAGAGATTATGATGACGAAAACGTGCAACCGTTCCCTTTCGACGGCAGCGATTTTCTGCTTCGCGACAATGTTTCCCGGGTGTGCCGCACCTGGGGTGATTACAGCGCCGCAGCCCGTTGTTGCCACAGTGTCGGACATCACCCTTGGTCCGCTTTTGCCCATCACGATCATCGAAATAGATAATTTTGAACACGGAGGCGCTACCGAATGTCGAGAGGGCTGGCCGGACTGCATAAGGAACGACCGCAGAAACCTACCCCACTATACCATCATATTTACCGACGAGGCGCGTCAGGCTCTTAACGCTAAAAAGCACACAGACGGTCTCAACGCCGTGTACAGCGTAGAAGTCATGGCTCGCCGGTCGCATCCGGAGCAACCGATGGCCGACGACTGGAGCAGCTCGGGAATACTCGTGGTCGAAGAGATCGTCTCGCTGGAGAAGGTCGATCCTAGAGAGTGACGGCCCATCCAAAAGGGCCGGAGGTTCGCACCCCCGGCCCCTTCACTTCGAGCTCGCTCGAATTACCACTTTGAGCGAAACGGGTTACGCGCCCGGCAGCGTCGTCGTGTCGAGTTTCAGGCCCGGACCCATCGACGAGGTCAGCGCCACCTTGCGGATGTAGCGGCCCTTCGACCCCGACGGCTTGGCCTTGACGATGGCATCGACGAACGCGTCGACATTCTTGGCGATGTCGGCGTCGGAAAAGCTCGCCTTGCCGATACCGGCGTGGACGATGCCCATTTTCTCGACGCGGAACTCGATCTGGCCGCCCTTGGCGTCCTTGACCGCCTGTTCGACATTGGGGGTGACGGTACCGAGCTTCGGGTTCGGCATCAGGCCCTTGGGGCCGAGCACCTTGCCGAGGCGACCGACGACGCCCATCATATCGGGCGTCGCGATGACGCGGCCGTAATCGAGGTCGCCATTCTGCATCGCTTCCATCAGGTCCTCGGCGCCGACGACGTCGGCACCGGCGGCCTTGGCCTTGTCGGCATTCTCGCCGCGCGCGAAAACCGCGACCTTGACGTCCTTGCCCGTGCCCGACGGCAGCGTGACGACGCCGCGGACCATCTGGTCGGCATGGCGCGGATCGACGCCGAGGTTCATCGCGATCTCGATCGTTTCGTCGAACTTCTTCGACGCGAACGATTTGAGCGTCTTGATCGCCTCATCGACGCCGTACAGCTTCTCGCTGTCGAGCTCGGCAAGAGTCTTTTGCTTTTTGGTCAATTTGGTCATGTGCTTAGCCCTCCACCACGTCGAGGCCCATCGAACGGGCGCTGCCTTCGATGATCTTGGTCGCCTGATCGATATCGTTGGCGTTGAGATCGGCCATCTTCTGCTCGGCGATCTCGCTCAGCTGCGAACGCTTGATCGTTCCGGCCGAAATCTTGCCGGGCTCCTTCGAACCCGATTTCAACTTGGCGGCCTTTTTGATCAGGAAGCTCGCCGGCGGCGACTTGGTGGTGAACGAGAAGCTGCGATCGGCATAGACGGTGATCGTCGTCGGGATCGGCATGTTCTTTTCAAGGTCGTTCGTCGCGGCGTTGAACGCCTTGCAGAATTCCATGATGTTGACGCCGCGCTGACCCAGCGCCGGGCCGATCGGCGGCGACGGGTTGGCGGTGCCGGCGGGCACCTGCAGCTTGATATAGCCGGTAATCTTCTTTGCCATGATATGGCTCCTTTCATTCTGTCTGGGCGGCCGCACGAGGCGATGGCCCATCAAATTAAGCGGTCGAACGGACGGGCATCACCCCATCCTCCCGCAGCGGATGCTCCCGAGGGAGCGTTTCACAAGGCCGCAGCCTCGGGAAATTACTTGGCCAGTTCGACTTCCTCGAAATCGAGCTCGACCGGCGTGGCGCGACCGAAGATCGACACCGACACCTTGACCTTGGCCTTGTCGAAATCGAGTTCCTCGACCGTGCCGGAGAAGCTCGCGAACGGGCCGCCCAGCACCTTGACCTGGTCGCCGATCTCGTAATCGACGCGAATCTGCGTCTTGGGCTTCGCGCTCGCCTCTTCCTTCGAATCGAGGATGCGCGCCGCTTCGACTTCGCTGATCGGGATCGGCTTGCCGCTCGATCCCAGAAAACCGGTCACCTTGGGCGTGTTCTTGACGAGGTGATAGACGTCGTCGTTCATTGTCAGCTTGGCGAGGACATAGCCCGGGAAGAACTTGCGTTCCGACTGGACCTTCTTGCCGCGACGCACTTCGGTGACGGTTTCGGTCGGCACCTCGACATCCTCGACCAGCTGTTCGAGGCCGAGCCTTTTGGCTTCGGACAGGATCGCCTCGCGCACCTTGTTCTCGAAACCCGAATAGGCGTGAATGATGTACCAGCGTGCCATTGTTATCTTTATCCGTAACTTAAGAGGCGAGCGAGATCAGCGATGCGACGACCCAGCTGAACACCGTGTCGACGCCGAGAAAGAACACCGCAAGCAGCGTCGTCATGATCAGCACCATGACGGCGGTGCGGATCGTTTCCTGCTTGGTCGGCCACACGACTTTCGCCGTTTCGGCGCGGACCTGCCGGATGAATTCGCCTGGATTGACCTTTGCCACTGTCTTTACGACCTCGTTTGATTCCGTTTTCAAACCGACCTTCGGGCAACGGCGTCACTCCCCGCTCCGGTCGCTACCGGGGCCGGGGCTGCGCTGCTTTCCCATGTCCGCGTGCCGGCGCACTTAACGATGACGGGCGCGCATTGCAAGACAAGACCGGCGCGCGGCGGCGCTAGACGATCGCTGCATCGACGAGTTCGTCGTCGCCGGGCGGTTCGAACAGGCTTTCGCACAATTCGGACGTCGCGCGACCGACCTCGAAGCGGAAGGTGTCGCTTGGCCCGCGATTGCGTTCGGCGAGTCGGCGCCATCGCTCGGCTTTCGCGGGATAGAGAAAATGAACGACGGGCTGATGCCCGCCATTGCCGACGATCAAACCGATAGCGGCCATGCCGACATCCCCGGCAAGGAGAGCTTCAGCACCCTTATCTCGAGGGCGATTCGTCCCCAGCGCGGCTGGCGGCTTGGCAGGAGTGCACGGACTCGAACCGTGGGCCCTCGGTTTTGGAGACCGATGCTCTACCAACTGAGCTACACTCCTGCAGCGCTGTGGGCGCATAGCCGCGAGCGCGACGCCGATCAAGCGCGGCCTTGCCTATCGCGGTCGCGCGCGTCATGCGAACAACCGTGACCATCCCTGCCGACATGCTGCTGCGCGCCTATGCGATGGGCATTTTTCCGATGGCCGACGACCGTGACGACGACGGGATATTCTGGGTCGAACCCGAACGCCGCGCAATCTTGCCGCTCGATGGTTTTCGCCTGTCGCGATCGTTGCGCAAGGCGATCGCCCGGAATCGATTTTTCGTGACCGCCGATCGCGCGCTCGCGCGCGTCGTGTCACTATGCGCCGACGCCGCGCCCGACCGGCCGACGACCTGGATCAGCCGCGAGATCGAATCGAGCTATGCTGCGCTGCATGCGGCCGGCCATGCCCATAGCATCGAGTGCTGGTCGCGTGATCCCGACCACGGCGATGAGGCCGACCTGCTCGGCGGCCTTTACGGCGTTTCGCTGGGCCGCGCATTTTTCGGCGAATCGATGGTCAGTCGCGCGCCCGATGCATCGAAAGTCGCGCTCGCCCATCTCGTGGCGCGATTGAAGGCGGGGGGATTTACGCTGCTCGATTGCCAGTTCATGACGCCGCATCTCGCCTCGCTCGGTGCAGTCGAGATCGCGCGCGACGAGTATCGCAATCGGCTTTATTGCGCGTTGTCGGGCGCCTCGTCGCCGCCCGCAGGCGCCGCACTGCCCCCTTCGTCGCCGTTCGCCGAGGCCGACTTCGCCGCGCTCGACGCCGTAGCGGGAGCCGGGGCGGGGACGCCGGGAAAGCTCATTGCGCAGCTTTTGACGTAGACGTCGTACACGGCATGTTCGATGATATTGCGCTCGGGTCGTTTCTGGAACAGCCAGCCCGAAAAGACGCGCGCCATCTTGCCTTCGCGATCGGCGACGAAAATGCGCACGAACGCCCCGGTTTCGGGCGGCGATTCCCACGGCGGCGTGGTTTCGCAGGCGCGCAGCTGAACGACGACGTCGCCGACGCGGCGCGCCTCTCCGGGCTTGAGTTCGAGATCCCGCGTCAGTCCGTTGCGCTTGTTGAGCAAGCCGAGCACCGCAACCCGCTCTGCCATCGGCGTGACCCCGGCAAGATCGCCTGCCGTGGCGGCAAGTTTTTCAGCCCTGAGCGATTCGGGCACGTCGGCGTTGCGTTCGCGTTCCTCGGGAAGATCGCTGGCGCGGCAGCCGCCGAGCAGCGCCAGCGCGCCCAACGCTGCAATGGCGAGCCGCATCGCGATCACCCCTCGGGCGACCAGGCTTCGTAGTCGCCCGTGGCCGCGGCGCGGACTCCGCCGGCTTCGAGCGCGCCCTGCGGCCGATAGGCGCGCGCAGTTCCGGTCAGGTTGCCGGTCGGTTCCTTTTCCCAGATATGGGGCGGCGGCAGGAAGCTTTCCGGGACCGCGTCGAAAGTGCCGTGAATCCAGCCGTGCCATTCGGGCGGGATCCGGCTGGCATCGTTCGCGCCGGCGTAAATGACCCAGCGGCGTTTGCCGTCTTTCGATGCGAAATAGGTGTTGCCGGCGACGTCTTCGCCGACCTGCTTGCCCGTTCGCCAGCTGTTGAGCATGGTACCGACGGTCGCGCCGTCCCACCAGGTAAAGATCTTGCCAAGAACACTCATGGCGCGGCGTTTAGCGCCGTGTCCCCCGAGGCCGCAAGCCTAAAGCCTCGCCACCGGCCGCTATTGCGGCGTCCACGTCCAGCTGACCGTCGCCGTGTCGTCGAGTCCGAGCCGTTCGGCGGTCCCCGCCGCAACCTCGAGCACCGCCGCAACTTCCCCGCCGCTAACCGCCGGTTCCTCGTTGCCCGGGATCGTGTTCTCGACGATCCGGTCGATCGTGCCGTCGGCACGGATATAGATCATGTCGATCGAAATGAGCATGTTCTTCTGCCAGAAGCTCGCGAATTTGGGCTGAGCGAAGGGAAACAGCATCGCCGCGTCGCGGGCGATCGACCGGCGGTACATCAGCCCCCTCTGTTGTTCCGCCGGGGTCGCCGCGACCTCGGCATGGAACAGGTGGCGCTTGCCGTCCTGCACGATCGTCACGGGAATGACCGCCATGCCCGCTTCGCTTTGCGCCGGGGCGTCGGCCATGCCGGGGGAGGCATTGCATCCCGCCAGCGCCAGCGCCGAAACCACCAGGGCCAACCCATGAAATTTCGCCATTTTCATTGCGTGAACCCTTTCCACCTGGCGTCAGTCCGCCAACATGTCCTCGATCGCTTCATCGCGCCATTCCGGGCCAAGGTCGAGCAGCTTTTTCGCCAGGCCGAAATCATGACCCGCACGGATCATCGTCGCCAGCTGGCGCGCGCGCGCCTTTTCGTCGGCCGGCGCGTCGGCGAAGGGGCCAAATCGCCGGCGACGGGCCAGGGCGACGATCGCGGAGGTCCGCTCGGTCACGCAGACCTGCTCGGCACCGCCGCGATCGGCTTCCTCGATGCCGTCGGCGAAAAGCATATTGGCCACCCGCCGCTGGCCGTAACCGCGTCGCATCAACGACCCCGCCTTGATCGCGGCATAGTCCGAATCGTCGATATAGCCTTTCCCGGCCATCTCTTCGGCCAGCGCACGCGGGTCGGGCCGCGCGTCGCCTTCCCAGCCGCGCTCGGCCAGCTTGCGCGTCAGATATTTCGTCAATTTCGCTCGCGTCGTCGCAAAGCGCGCGACATAGGCAAAGGCCATCTCCCGCAAACTGGCGGAATCCAATGGCTTAGCCGGTCGGTTTGGTCGTCTCTTGGTCACACAACATAATTGTGCCACAGTCGCGCCCGAGTTTGAACGATAGAGTATTGAATAAGGGGTTTCGACAGAATAGCGGGCGTCTCGTCCATCGCTGCGGCCAGGCGCCGCCATGTCGTTCAACATTAATTTTCGGAGCGGAATATCGGTGGCAAACCCAGCCGTTAACACTCTCGGACAGCCCGGTAAGGATCAAGTCATGTCAACCGCGTCGTCCGATCACGCAGGGCTGCGGCCTACGCCGACCGAGGACGCATTGACGCGTCGCTTTTCGGACTTCGCCACGCTTGGCGAAGCGCTTGATTACGCTGCGCGCGGTGTGCGCGGCCTCAATTTCCACGACCCGCGCGGGACGCTGGTGCGCGCTTACGGCTTCGCCGAATTGCGCGCGGACGCAATCGAGGCGGCCTATCGGCTGATCGATTATGGTGTAAAGCCGGGCGAGCGCGTCGCGCTGGTCGCCGAAACCGGACCCGAATTCGCCGCGCTGTTCTTCGGCGCGGTCTATGCCGGGGCTTGGCCGGTGCCGCTGCCGATGCCGACCTCGTTCGGCGGGCGCGACCATTATGTCGACCAACTTGCGGTCCAGCTGAAAAGCAGCGATCCCAAGACGCTCTTCTTTCCGCCCGAGCTTTCAGAAATGGCGAGCGAGGCGGCGAAGCGATGCGGTGTCGACGGCATCGACTGGGCACGGTTCGCCGACCGGCCGGCGATCGAGGCCCCGTTGCCCGAACAGCAGAGCGACGAGATCTGCTATCTGCAATATTCGAGCGGTTCGACCCGGTTCCCGCATGGCGTCGCGATCACCCATGCCGCGCTGCTCAACAACCTCGCGGCGCACGCCCACGGCATCGAATTGCAGGACAGCGATCGCTGCATTTCGTGGCTGCCCTGGTATCACGACATGGGCCTGGTCGGCTGCATGCTGTCGATCGTTGCCAACCAGGTTTCGACCGATTACCTCAAGACCGAGGATTTCGCCCGCCGCCCGCTCGCCTGGCTCGACCTGATCAGTCGCAACCAAGGCACCACCCTCTCCTATTCGCCGACCTTCGGCTACGATATCTGCGCACGGCGCATGTCGACGCAGATGAAGGCCAAGCACCGCTTCGATCTCGCGCGCTGGCGCGTCGCCGGCAACGGCGCCGACATGATCCGTCCCGACGTCATGCGCGCCTTTACCGTCGCCTTCGCCGCCGACGGGTTCGACGGCCATGCCTTTCTCCCGAGCTATGGCCTGGCCGAAGCGACGCTGGCGGTATCGATCATGCCGCCGGGCGAAGGCATCCGCGTCGATCTGGTCGACGAGCATCTGCTCGCCGGGACCGACCCGGTGCCGGGACAACGGCCGCGCCAACGCGCCATCGTCAATTGCGGCAAGGCGGTTCGCGACATGGCGATCGAGATTCGCGACGGCAATGGCGCGGCGCTCGCCCAGGGCGAAATCGGCAAGGTCTGGTGCAAGGGTCCGTCGGTGATGGCGGGCTATTTCCGCGATCCCGAATCGACCGAGGCCTGTCTGGTCGACGGCTGGCTCGACACCGGCGACATGGGCTATCTCAAGGACGATTACCTCTACATCGTCGGCCGCGCCAAGGACATGATCATCGTCAATGGCAAGAATTACTGGCCGCAGGACATCGAATGGGCGGTCGAACAGCTGCCGGCATTCAAGGCCGGCGATATCGCCGCGTTTTCGATCACCAACGACACCGGCGAGGAAACCCCGGCAGTGCTCGTGCAATGCCGTACCACCGACGATGGCGAGCGCGCCCGGCTGCGCGACGACATTCGGGACAAGGTGCGTGCGATAACGGGCATGCAATGCCTGATCGAGCTGGTGCCGCCCCGTACGCTGCCACGCACGAGTTCGGGCAAGCTCAGCCGGGCCAAAGCGCGGACCATGTATCTCTCGGGTGAAATAAAGCCTTTCGCCATCGCGAGCTGACCATCCCGCCCTGCATTGGCGGCCAGCCAGCGGAAATTTAGCCGAATTTCTTCGGTCATGATTACCATTCCCTAACTGTTTGGGGGGTAATCAGAGGGTGTGAAAAGCCAAAACGTACTCGATCTCGCGCATGACGAATTGCCATTGCGCGCCCTGGTTTCGCTCAGCGAACCCAAAGGCGTGAACTGGGAGACGATCCGCGGCGCGCAACTGGCGCATGCCGACCGGCTGATCACCCTGCGCGGGATCGCGTCGATCGTCATCGCGGTCATGTGTGCGGGGCAGATTTACGGTGCCATATCCACCGTCGCCCTGGCGACCTGGCTCGCCACCTGCGTCGCGCTCGGCATTTTTTCGTGGCGCTATCGCATCCAGCGTCCGACGCGGGGCGCGCTGGTCCAGGGCCGTGCCCCGATCATCCAGGACGCCATCGTCACGACGGCATTCGGCGCCTTATGGATCGGGCTGCTCTTCACGTGCGCGCCCTATCTAACCGCCAGCCAGACGCTGACGCTCTGGATCATCGGCGCGACGATCATGTGCGGGCACGTCGTCCTGCTGGCTTCGCTGCCCGCCACCAACCTCATCGCGCTGACCCTGTTCGGCGCCGGCCTGGCGACGATGCTCTATCGTGTGGACGACCTTATCGGCACCGCATTGACGGGCGGGTTCACCATCACCTGCGTCCTGACCTCGCTGCAAATCGCGCGCGATTTCATTCGTTTCAAGACCACCCAGACGACGTTGCACGACAAGCAGGAGACGGTCAGCCTGCTGCTGCGCGAATATGAGGAAAACGCCTCCGACTGGCTGTGGCAGATCGACGCCAATCGGCGGCTCGTCCAGGTCAGCTCGCGCTTTGCGCAGACCTTCGGCAAGACCCCCCATGAAATGGAGGGCGTGGCGCTCATGCAGGTGCTGGCCGGCGACCGATGGGAATCGGGCGACACTCCCGATGCACTGAGCGATCTGGCAGGCAAGATTCAGCGCCGGGAAAGCTTTTCCAACCTGCTGCTGCCGATGCAGATCGATGGCAATATCCTGTGGTGGGAACTGTCGGCATCGCCGCGTCGCGACAATGACGGCCGTTTCATCGGCTTTCGCGGGGTCGGTTCCGACGTCACCCAGCAGCAGGCATCGGCCGCCAAGATCGACCGGCTGGCGCGTTTCGACGTGCTCACCGGCCTGCCCAACCGGCTCCAGCTCAACGAAGCGCTGGGCAAGGCGATCGCACACAGCAATCAGTGGAAGACGCGCTGTGCATTCATGATGATCGACCTCGACCGGTTCAAGGCGGTCAACGATACGCTCGGCCACCAGATCGGCGACGCCTTGCTCGCCAAGGTCGCCGGTCGCCTTCACGCGCTGATGGACGGCAACAGCATGTGCGGGCGCCTCGGCGGTGACGAATTCGGCGTCGTGCTGAAGGAAATCGTCGATTCCAGCACGATCGAAACGCTCGGTAAAAAGATCATTCACTCGCTGTCGCAACCCTATCAGGTCGACCATCATACGCTGTATATCGGTGCCAGCATCGGTTCGGCGATCGGGCTGCGCGACGGCCGCACGATCGAGCTGCTGACGCGCAGCGCCGACCTCGCGCTCTACCGCGCGAAGGACAAGGGCGGCGGCGTTCACCATGGCTATGAACCTTCGCTCCACGCCCAGGCCGAAGAACGCCGCGTCATGGAACTGGCGTTGCGCAAAGCGCTCGAGCGGGGCGAGTTTCACCTCAATTATCAGCCCGTGGTGCGCGCCGCCGACGGCGTCATCGAAGGCTTCGAAGCGCTGCTACGCTGGACCAACAAGGATCTCGGCCCGGTTTCCCCCGCCAAGTTCATCCCGATCGCGGAAGACACCCGCCTGATCGGCGCGATCGGCGAATGGGTGCTGAGGACCGCTTGCGAAGAAGCGGTGCGCTGGCCCGATCACGTCAAGATCGCGGTCAACGTGTCGGCGGAACAGCTGTTCCAGCCCAATTTCGTAGGCACCGTCGTATCGGCCTTGTCGCATTCGGGGCTGTCGCCCTCGCGGCTCGAGCTCGAAGTCACCGAAAGCGTCTTCATCAACGATTTCGGGGTTTGCGCTAATACGCTCGAACGTCTGTTGGCGCTCGGCGTGTCGCTAAGCCTCGACGATTTCGGCACCGGCTATTCGTCGCTCGGCTATTTGCGGCGGACGCAGTTTTCGACGATCAAGATCGATCGCACCTTCGTCCAGGGCGCAGCCCGGCAGGCGCCCGAGAGCCTGGCGATCATCCGCGCCGTCGTGGCGCTGGCCGATGCGCTCGGCATGTCGACGACCGCCGAGGGTGCCGAAACCGAGCAGGAAGTCGAATTGATCTGCGCGCTCGGCTGCAAGAAGATCCAGGGCTTCTATTTCGGCCGACCCATGTCGGGCGCCGACGCCGGCGCGTTGTTCGAGCAGCATCAACCGGCGCTCGAGCAGCCGCGTCTGCGAGCCGGATAGGCCTTACGCGCTGCGCGCCGGATCCTGCGCCAGGCGACGTTCGATCCCGCGCCACAGTTTCTCGAACGCGAGCGTCGCCGGTGCCGATGGTGCAAACGCGCCGACCGGTTTCCTGATCGTCGCCATGCGCTCGACCACGCTCGCCATCGGAATGACCGGCCAGCGCGGATGATCGGCCAGCATCGCGCGATGCTGCGTGCGGCGTTTGTCGACCATCGAATAGACGGGCAAAACGGGCGCTTGGCGGCCCTTTTTTGCCGACATATAGCTAATTACCTCGTCAAACGCGCGAACCGACAGCGCCGACGGGATGACCGGCACGATCATCAGGTCGGCGGCGCGCATGACCTGTTCGGCGGTTTCGGTCAGGCCCGGCGGGCAGTCGATGACGATGCGGTCGTAGGTCCGCCGCAACCGGTCGATCAGCTTGGCCAGCCGGCGCTTCTTGCCGAGATCGAAGAAGATCCGGTCGATGCTGCGCAACGACGCGTCGGCGCCGAGCAGGTCGAGCCCGTCGGTCGTCGACGCGCGGATCATCGCTGCCGGGTCGCGCCCGTCGCGCAGCAGCGAGGCGGCGGTGCCGCTGCCTTCGCGGCCGTCGCCCGGCACGCCTATCAGGTGCGTCGCGGCGCCTTGCGGATCGAGGTCCCAGAGCAGCGTTCGCCGCCGCGAACGTACCGCCGAATTCCAGGCGAGATTGACCGAGATGGTGGTCTTTCCCACCCCGCCCTTCAGATTATAGACCGCGATCGCTGGCATGGTGCCGACCTAGGCCGCGAAATGTGACAGCAGGATGACAACGGGCAGCCACGCTGATCGCTGCCGCTGCGGGCGCATCAGGCGGCGTCGTCGGCGCCGGTCTCGATCCAGGCCTCGACCGGGCCCTTGAGCGTGATCGTCATCGGATTGCCAAAGCGGTCGCGGCTCTTGCCGGCGGCGACCTTGATCCAGCCCTCGGACACGCAATATTCCTCGACATCGTGGCGTTGCTTGCCGTTGAAGCTGATGCCGATACCCCGCTGGAGTATATCCATGTCGAAAAATTCGCTGCGCGGATTGTTCGACAGGCGGTCGGGCGCGGGCGGGTGTGATGCGGCAGCGGTCGCGGGCTCTTGCGTAGCGGCCGCGGCGGCCTGTTGCTGATCTTCGGTCATGCGCGCTCCCTAGCGCCCCCAGCTTGGCGAATCCAGTGCCGACGCGCATATGACGACCGCAATGCCGTCCGAACCCGATCCGCCCCCTCGCCTGCTGTTCGTCTACAATGCCGACAGCGGCTTCGCATCGGCCTTGGTCGATACGCTGCACAAGCTGGTCGCGCCGGCAAGCTACACCTGTTCGCTGTGCGCGCTGACCCACGGACCGCTGACGATGCGGCGCCGGTGGCGCGACTGGTTAGGCGAAGCGTCGTTCGAGGCGCGATTCGTCCACCGCGACGAGCTCGCCCGGCTTTATCCCGGAGTGACTCCGGCCCTGCCCTGCGTCCTCATCGAGAGCGAAACCGGCCCCGTGGACTTCTTGCCCGCGCAAGCGCTCGCCAGCATGACGACGCTCGACGAGCTCATCGAGAGCATCGAATCCGAACTCGCCGCGAGCGGACCAGCCCGATAAGAGGCAGGCGATGGGCGATCCGCTTGCGCGGTAAATGGCGCGCGCGGATCAGGCGCCGATGCTGCGACGGTTCTTCTTGCGGTCGTTGGCGTCGAGGAAGCGCTTGCGCAGGCGGATGTGCTTGGGCGTCACTTCGACCATCTCGTCGTCGTCGATATAGGCGATTGCCTGTTCGAGCGTCAGCCGCTTGGGCGGCGTCAGGCGGATGGCATCGTCCTTGCCGGTCGAACGGAAGTTGGTCAGTTGCTTCGACTTCATCGGATTGACTTCGAGATCGTCGGGCTTGGCGTTCTCGCCGATGATCATGCCTTCGTAGACAGCCTCGCCGGGCGACACCATCAGGATGCCGCGCTCTTCGAGGAAGCCGAGTGCATAGCCGACCGCTTCGCCGGTGCCGTTGGCGATCAGGACGCCGTTCTGGCGGCCCTCGATCGTGCCCTTGTACGGCCCGTATTTCTCGAACAACCGGTTCATCGTGCCAGTGCCGCGCGTGTCCGACAGGAACTCGCCGTGATAGCCGATCAGGCCGCGCGACGGTGCGCTGAAGGTGATCCGAGTCTTGCCGCCGCCCGAGGGGCGCATGTCGGTCAGCTCGGCCTTGCGGCGCTGCATCTTCTCGACGACGGTGCCCGAATACTCGTCGTCGACGTCGATCACGACGGTCTCGTAAGGTTCGGTCCGCTTGCCGCTCTCGTCCTCGGCGAACAACACGCGCGGGCGGCTGATGCCGAGCTCGAAGCCTTCGCGGCGCATCGTCTCGATGACGACGCCGAGCTGGAGCTCGCCGCGACCGGCGACTTCGAAACTGTCCTTGTCGGCGCTCTCGGTGACGCGGATCGCGACGTTCGATTCGGCCTCGCGGAACAGGCGATCGCGGATGACGCGGCTGGTCACCTTGTTGTCCCGGCTCTCGCGCCCGGCGAACGGGCTGTCGTTGACGGCAAAGCGCATCGACAGAGTCGGCGGATCGATCGGCTGCGCGGCGATCGGTTCGGTCACGCTGGGGTCGCAAATGGTGTTGGCGACGGTCGCGTTGGTCAGGCCGGCGAGGCTGACGATATCGCCCGCCTGCGCCTGGTCGACGGGAACGCGTTCGAGGCCGCGGAAGGCCATGATCTTGGTCGCGCGACCGACTTCGATGACCTTGCCGTCCATGTCGAGCGCGTGGATCGGCATGTTGAGGTCGAGGCGGCCCGAATCGATCCGGCCGGTCAGGATGCGACCGACGAAATTGTCGCGGTCGAGGAGCGTGACGAGGAAGCGGAATTCGGCCTCGGGATCGACGTCGGGCTGCGGCACATGGCTGATGATCGTCTCGAACAACGGTGCCAGCGTGCCTTCGCGCGCCTCGATGTCTTCGCTCGCATAGCCGTTGCGGCCCGAAGCGTAGAGCACGGGGAAATCGAGCTGCTCGTCGCTCGCGCCCATGGCGACGAACATGTCGAACACTTCGTCGAGCACTTCGGCGGGACGGCCGTCGGGACGGTCGATCTTGTTGACGACGACGATCGGCTTGAGGCCCAATGCAAGCGCCTTGCCGGTGACGAACTTGGTCTGCGGCATCGCGCCTTCGGCGGCATCGACGAGCAGGATGACGCCGTCGACCATCGACAGGATGCGCTCGACTTCGCCACCGAAATCGGCGTGTCCGGGCGTATCGACGATGTTGATGCGCGTGGTTTCAAGACCGGTATCGGGGCCGCCCGAGGCGGTCTCGACCTTGCCGTGCCATTCGACGCTGGTGCATTTCGCCAGAATCGTGATCCCGCGTTCCTTTTCGAGATCGTTCGAATCCATCGCGCGCTCTTCGACGCGCTGGTTGTCGCGGAAGGTGCCCGACTGGCGGAACAGCTGGTCGACGAGCGTGGTTTTGCCGTGATCGACGTGCGCGATGATGGCGATATTGCGAAGCGAGCCCATTGCGGACATGAAAAATCTCTCAACGTTCGTGAAAAAACAAAGCCCCTCCTTGATGAGAGGAGGGGTGGCGTGGGGCGAGGCTGGGCCATCACCCGCGTTCGTGCGCGCCCTTAGCCGAGTTTGTGCGCCGCGGCAAGATCAACGCCGACAAACGCGGCGGTGATGATGTCAGCGACAAGTGTCGCCAGCGCCGGGATCGAGGTCGAGGCAGCGTCCATCGACGTCGCCGGGCGCCAGTTTCAGCCCGATCACGCTCGCCAGCGTCGGCGCGATATCGACCGTCTCGACGCCCAGCGACTGTTCGAAACCCGCCATCCCCGTTCGCCAGAACAGCATCGGCACGCGGCGGTCGTAATCCCAGACGCTGCCGTGCGTCGCGACATAGCCCGGGCCGGGATCGGCGATCGGCGTCACGCGCGGCTTGAGCGCCACATAGAGATCGCCCGAGCGCGCGGCGTGATGGCTCGCCTTGACCCGCGCGAGGATCGACCAGCTTTCGGGCGGCCCCGCCGGCGCGGGCGCCGCCTCGATCTGCGCCTTGGTGAAAACCTCTGCGACCTGCGGGTGGCGCGCGATCGCGGTGACGAGCAGGCCGGTCAGTCTCGCCCGCTGCGCCGCGCTCAATTTCGGATCGAGATAGATATCGCTGCCGTTGAACACGACGCTGCCGTCGGGCGTCCCGGCAGCCGCATTCGCCGCCTTGGCGATCGCGGCGCGGTCGAAGCTCGCGGCGATCCGCTGTGCATCGGGCGCGCCTTCGATCCGCGCGCGCTCGGGCATGTCGAGCCCGCCATGGTCGGCGGTCAGCACGACCATGTAATCGACCCCGGTGGCATCGAGCCGGGTCATGAAGTCGCCCAGGCTGGCGTCGAGCGCCATCAGCTGGAGGCACATCTCGCTGCCCTGCGTGCCGAAGCCGTGACCGACATAGTCGGTCGCCGACGCGCCGATGCTGATGATGTCGGTTGCCGGCCCCTCGCCGAGCTTCATGTCGTAGACCAGCGCCGCCGCCAGCGCGAGCACCGCGGCATCGAACTCGGGCGAGGCGCGAAACGCCCTGGCATCGCCTGCCGCGCGGGCAAAGCGCCCTGCCCCCATGACGAGGCCCTCCTTGACCGCAATCGCGCGCGAGCGGTCGGCGCATTGGTCGATCGTCGGCGTTGCCGGCTGCGCTTCGGCGAGGCGGTCGGCGATCGCGCGATTGGTGCGCGTCACCGCATCCGGTTCGGCGCGTCCGGCATAGCTGCGAAAGCGCTTGCCGTCCCACCACCACAGTTCGTCGACCCGGTGCCCGCCCATCATCACCGCCGCGCGGTCCTTGCCCGCGACCGAGACGACGCGCGTCGCCGGATCGGCGGCCTTCATCCGTTCGCCCAAGGTCGGCACGAGCAGGTGCGTATCGCTGACGGTATAGTCGTCCGACGACGACCCCGCGACGCTCTCATCCTCGGCGCAGTACACCGTCTTGTCGGCGCGCGCGGCGTCGAGATCGATCCAGTCGTTTGCGATGATTCCGGTGCGCGCCGGGTGGTTGCCGGTCAGGATCGTCGAATGGCCGGGGCAGGTCTCGGTCGCGGCGTGGCTCTGATAGCCGCTGGGGAAGACGCCGCCCTGCTGCAGCCGCGCCAGCCCGCCGGAGAAGCGCGCGCGATATTCGGCGAACAGGTCGGCGCTCAATTGATCGACCGAAATGACGACGACGAGATCGGGAGCATCCGCTTCCTGCGCCGCGGCGGGCGCGGTATAGGAGGCTAGCAGGACGACGGCGGCAAGGGCAAAACGCATGATGGCAGGCTCCGGACGGGGACGGGATCTTGAGCATCAGAGCATCGCATGGCGACGCTGTCATGACAAACATTGCCATAGGTGTATTGTTTCGATAAAACAGCTTGTAAATAACCTGCGCCCCGGCCATTTTAGGACTATGATCCCCGGTTCGGACTGAGTGCCGACGCAGCAACAGCGAAAGACACGAGATGGCAGACGAAAACGCGACCGAGACCCAGACCGCAACGAAGACCGCCGACGCGCTCGACGAGCTCAAGCTGACGCCGCCCGATCCGGTGCCGGTCGTCGCGCCGGAAAAGGCGTCGGGCCTGGTGTCGCTGTCGATCGAGCAGAAATCCAAGCTCGCCGAAAAGGTCGACGGGTTCATCGACGATCTTGTCGCGCAGGACGTCAACAGCCCCGAATTCGGCAAGCGCGTCGACCTTATCACCAATATGGGTCGCTCAGAGATCATGAAGGCGGCGGGCCAGTCGAACCGCTTTCTCGACCGCCCGGTCCGCGCGATGGACCAGGAATCGGGCGTCGGCGCCGACCTCGCCGAACTGCGCCGCGTCATCGAGGACCTCGATCCGGGCAAGAAGGGCAATCTGCTCGCGCCGAAAAAGCTGTTCGGCATCATCCCGTTCGGATCGAAGCTGCGCAACTATTTCGACGGCTATAAAAGCTCGCAGGGCCATATCGCCCAGATCCTCAAGAGTCTCGGCTCGGGCAAGGACGAGCTCCTCATGGACAATGCCGCGATCGACACCGAGCGGCAGAACCTGTGGGCCGCGATGGGCAGTCTCGAACAGATGATCCACATGTCGAAGACGCTCGACGAGCGGCTCGAGGAGCGCGCCGCCGATCTCGACGCGACCGACCCCGCCAAGGCCAAGGCGATTCGCGAGACCGCCTTGTTCTACGTCCGCCAGCGCACGCAGGACCTGCTCACGCAAATGGCGGTGACCGTCCAGGGCTATCTCGCGCTCGACCTCGTCAAGAAGAACAACGTCGAACTGGTCAAGGGCGTCGACCGCGCCAGCACGACCACCGTCGGCGCGCTGCGCACCGCGGTCACCGTCGCGCAGGCGCTGGTCGGGCAGAAGCTCGTCCTCGACCAGATCACCGCGCTCAACACGACGACCGCCAACATCATCGATTCGACCGGCACGATGCTCAAGAACCAGACCGCGACGATCCACGAACAGGCGGCGTCGGCGACGATCCCGGTCGAGACGCTCCAGCGCGCCTTCCAGAACATCTACGACACGATGGATTCGATCGACGCGTTCAAGCTGAAGGCGCTCGATTCGATGAAGCAGACGGTCCACACCCTGTCGAACGAGGTCGAGAAATCGAAGGGCTATATCGCCCGCGCCGAAGGCGCCGAAGAGGCCAAGCGGCTGGGCACTTCGAGTCCCGCCGACAATCCGCTGGCGGCGCTTACATGAACAGCAGCACCGATATCGCCGTCCACGAATCGCGCGACGTCATCGAACGCAGCCGCAGCCGCCGCTCGGGGCACAGCGTCGGGCGCAAATCGCGCCATCTCAAGCTCAAGCACGCGTGGAAGAAATTCACCTTTTTCCTGATCGCGGTTGGCGCGATCATGATCGCGGCGAGCGTCGTCGGCGCGATCCTGGGCGGCATCCACTTTTGGGGCGTCATGATCGCGGTGCTCGCGATCGTCGGCGCCGGTTACGCCACGACGCGCTGGCCGAAACTGCCCGAGGCGACTCGCGCCACGCTGCGCGAAGCCGATCTCGGCCGCTTGCCCGCGCAGACCGAGCTGTTCCTCGAGGCGCAGCGCCCCGCCCTGCCGCCGCCCGCGCGGACGCTCGTCGACGGCATCGGCGCGCAGCTCGACGAACTGTCCGAGCAGCTGCGCACGCTCGACCCGCAGGAACCCGCTGCGCTCGAAGTGCGCCGCCTCGTCGCCGAGGACCTGCCAGAGCTCATCACCGGTTATCGCCGCGTGCCGCCGTCGCTCAGGACCAAGGAGGTCAACGGGCGCAAGGCCGACGACCAGCTGATCGACGGCCTTAAGCTGATCGAACGCGAAATCGGCACGATGACCGAGCAGATCGCCAGCGGCGACCTCGACCGGCTGGCGACGCGCAAGCGCTTCCTCGAACTCAAATACGACGGCGACGCGACGGCAGGCTAACCTGCCGTCGCCGCACCCGCGTCACACCTTGTCGGGATAGATCGGGCGGATGTCGGTCGGGATATCGCTCATCCCCGCCAAGATCGCCTCGGCCTGCGCGTCGAGATGCGCGTATTTGGCGAGGAACGCCTTCATCCCGGCATAATCGCCATCGCCCTGACGCGTGACGAGTTCGGCGAGCAGCGCGTCGAGCCCCGCTTCCATCTTGTCGTAATCGACGACATAGCGCCGCTTCGACGCATCCCAGGCGAATGCGCCCTTTTCCTTGAGATAGCTGTACTGGACCGCGGCACCGCGGCCATGCGCTTCGTCGATGCCGAACCGCACCGCGCGAAAGATGCCCGCGAAATAGGTGCTGAGCAGCTGCTCGCGCTCGGCCATCGGCAGTTCGCCGCGCTTCATCAGATAGAGGATCGACCACACGCCCATGACGTCGGCCTTGCACTCTTCGCTCGCCGAATATTGCTCCTTCAGCTCGGCGCCGACCGTCGTCTCGCGGCCGCCGACCTTGATCGTGCCGGGCCCGAGGCTGTGCGACAGTTCGTGGAACAGCGTCTCGTTGGTCATGTATTTCTTGACCACCAGCTTCGCCTGGTCGCCGGCGAGGACACGCGACGCGATCGGTTCGAGGATGCGGTCGTATTTCGCGCCGAGGACGTTGGCGAGGATGACCTTCTTGGCGCCCTTGGCGGCGCGCACGCGCTCGTCATTGGGCAGGTTGAAGGCGATCGTCTGGACGCCCGAGACATTGTCGCCGCCGCCGCGAATCTGATCGGCGACGAGGATCGGCGAATTGAACGGGCGACCGGCATTCTTGTACTTCGCCGCGACCGGCAGGTTGGCCTCCATGTCGGGAAGCAGCGCCTTGTAATGCGACAGCTTGGCCGATTCAGCGGGGTCCTGCAGCGTGATGAACGCCTCGAACGCCGTCTTCTGACCGTAGAGCCGGTCGGTGTAGACTTCATACGGTCCGATCACCGGCTCGATCGGCGTGCCCGATATGTCCATCCACGCCAGCTCGCTCTCGTAATAATCGTTGGTGCGAAACGCCTGCGCGCGCAGCGTCAGGAACTTCCTGAGGCTCGCATTGCTGGTGATCGCCGCGGCCTGTTCGAGATAGCGCGCGGCCGGCTCGAGCCACGGCTGGTATTCCTGGCTGTACGGCACCGCGACGAGCTTCGCCCCGTCGCGTTTGACGACGGTATAGCCGCTCGTCAGCGCGTCCTTCTGCTTGGGGTATTTGGCGAGATAGGCGTCGAGTTCCTGCTTCGACAGGTCGACCGGATAGAAGCCGGCACCTTCGGGCGCGCTGATCGATCCGAAGAACGGCTTATATTCGTCGAGCTGGTTCCACGGCCCGTTGTTGATGTCGTAGAGCGCGAGCAGCTTTTGCTTGTCGGCGCTGCCGCTGTCGAGAATCTGCTGCCGGATCGCGGGATTGGCGGCATAATATTGCCGCTGGTAGATCTCGCTCATCAGGTCGGCGGCCTTGATCAGCAGGTTGACGACCTGACGCTCCTCGGCGTTGAGGAAGCTGGTATCGGGATCCATCCGCACCGTCGCGAACTTGGCGAGCTCGGCATCGAGCGCGGCGCTCTGCGCCGTCGGCGCGCTCGTCGTCGCCTCGCCCATCGTCGTGCAGCCGCTTGTCGCAAGCAATGTTCCCGCGAGCAGGGCGGCGGTGGTCATGGTGAATGCGCTACGCATCGAATCTCTCCCTCGAATATCTGGTGCTTGCGTAGCGAACGCACGGCCGCCGCGAAAGATGCGCCGGCGCCGGCGTGGCAGGCGGTCCGCGCGAGGTAACTGGATGCCCCGTGAGGATTCGAACCTCAATAGACGGAGTCAGAGTCCGTAGTCTTACCATTAGACGACGGGGCATCGGGCGCGAGGCCAGGCGAAATCTGCCCGGGTGCTGCGGGCTGGCCGATTAGAAGCGCCAGCCGACGAAGTCAAGGCGCAGCGGCGGCGAACTGCCGGCACGGGCGGCGTCGCGCCTTGCGCCGTTGGCAAAGACCGCTAGCATCGCTCGACGCGCGGCATCGCACCGCCATGAATGCGAGCCAGCGCGATTCGGGAGGGACGCCCATGCGCCATGTCGCCATCGTCGGATCGGGTCCGGCGGGATATTACACCGCCGAGGCGCTGCAAAAAAAGCTCGGCGAAGACGTTCGCATCGACATCATCGACCGCCTGCCCGTCCCCTATGGCCTGATCCGGTTCGGCGTCGCCCCCGATCATCAGTCGATCAAGGCGGTGTCGCGCCGTTACGAAGGCGTTGCGCTGACCGAAAATGTGCGCTTCGTCGGTAATGTCACCGTCGGCGAGCATGTCAGCATCGCCGAATTGCAGGACCTGTACGATGCGGTCGTTCTGGCGACCGGCGCGCCCAACGACCGGCCGCTCGAAATTCCCGGCGGCGATCTGCCCGGCGTGATCGGCAGCGCCGCATTCGTCGGCTGGTACAACGGCCATCCCGATTTCGCCGATCTCGATCCGCCGCTCGACGGGCCCAACGCGGCGATCATCGGCAACGGCAACGTCGCGCTCGACGTCGCGCGCATATTGTCGAAGACGACCGAGGAGTTCGCCGGTTCGGACATTGTCGGCCATGCCCTGGCCGCGCTCGAGACCAGCGCAGTCCGCCATATCACCATCCTCGGCCGGCGCGGCCCGCACCAGATCGCGATGACGCCGAAAGAACTCGGCGAGCTCGGCCATCTCGCCAATGCCGCGCCGCGGCTCGATCCCGCCGATTTTCCGCCCGAAGGCGACGACGCGCTGCTCGAGCCAGGGATGCGAAAGTCGGTGACGCATTTGCGCAGTTTCGCCAACGACCCCGTCGCCAAGCCCAAGACGATCGATTTCGATTTCTTTGCCATGCCCGTGGCAATCGAGGGCGATGGCCGGGCCGAACGCGTCGTGGTCGAGAAAACCCGGCTCGACGAGCAATTGCGATCGGTCGGTACCGGCGAAACCTACACGATCGATGCCAGCCTCATCGTCACCTGTATTGGCTATCAGACGCCGCCAATCGAGGGCGTCCCCTATGAACATGGCCGCGGCCGCTTCGCCAACGATAGCGGACGCATTTTGCCGCACCTTTATTGCGTGGGCTGGGCACGGCGCGGCCCGACCGGGACGATCGGCACCAATCGCCCCGACGGTTACGAAGTGGCCGATCAGATCGTCGGCGAAGCGATGGGCGCAAATCGCGTCGGCCGCAGCGGTCTCGATACATTGTTGGCGTCGCGGCGGGCCAATGTCGTGACCTTTCGCGACTGGCAACGGATCGAGGCGGCCGAAATCGGCAATGCGCGCGAAGGCGCGCCGCGCGAGAAATTTACCGATATCGCCGCGATGATGAGCGCGATCGGATTGCCCGACTAAGCGCGTCCCGTGGGCTCGGGCGCGCGAACCATGTCTCGCCACCGATGCTTGATAAAGGTCAAGTGGACCTATGCCATGGTCCCTCTTATAAAGTCGACATGACGACCGAAGGGGATTTTCCAGACGCCGGAAGGCCGGGTGGCGGATTTCGCGACACCGGATCCGGCCGGGAAAAACGCGGTCAGGATCGCCGCGAGGTGAATGCCAGCGTTTCGACCCGCGAGCCCGGCCGCAAGCACGACGTCGTCGCCTTGCGCGACGTGTCGCCCACCGGATGCCGCATCTCCAGTTACAAGACGCCGCGGGTCGACGACCATATCTGGATCGGACTGCCAGGTCTGGAATCGCAACGGGCGACGGTCAAATGGGTTGCGGGCAACGAATGCGGCTGCGCCTTCGATCGTCCGCTCCATCCCGCCGTGCTCGACGCGTTGCTGGCCAAACTTTCGGCCTGACGCGCGGCGATATTCGAACGCGCCATTTCATCGCTCGGCATTTGCCGCTACGAGCACGCCGATGAAGACAGTTTTGATCATCATGGCCGGCGGCGGCATCGGCGCCGCGCTTCGCCACCTCGTCGGGCGCGGCGCGATCGCCATAACCGGCGGCGCGCTGCCCTGGGGAACCTTGGCGGTCAACGTCGCCGGCGGATTGGCGATGGGGCTGCTCGCGGGCTTCCTCGCGCGGTTCGGCAGCGGCACGGGGCACGACCTGCGCCTGTTCCTGGGCACCGGCCTGCTCGGCGGCTTCACCACCTTTTCGGCCTTCAGCCTCGAGGCCGCCAATATGATCGAGCGCGGCCAGATCGGGCTTGCCGCCGGCTATGCGATCGGATCGGTCGTGCTGAGCATTGCCGCCTTGTTCGCCGGGCTTTCGCTCGTGCGCGGGTTCGCCTGATGGCCCTTGCCCCGCCGCCTGCGCACAGCGACGACGTTCGCCAGTTCACGATCGAGGCCGAGGACGAAGGCATCCGCCTCGACCGCTGGTTCAAGCGCCATTTGCCCGACGCCAGCTTCAATATCGTATCGCGCTGGGCGCGGACCGGACAGCTGCGGCTTGACGGCGCGCGCGCGACGCCGGCGACGCGCGTCGTCGCCGGCCAGCAGGTCCGCGTACCGCCCGCCGAAGCGCCCAAGGCCGCGCGCCCCAAGCGCGAACGCGCCGCGCTGACCCCCGACCAGGAGGACTTCGCCCAGCGCCTCGTCATCTATCGCGACCGCCATGCGCTGGTCCTCAACAAGCCGCCGGGCCTCGCGACACAGGGCGGCACCGGTATTACCGAGAGCGTCGATGGCCTGCTCGATGCGCTCGAATTCGACAGCGACCATCGTCCGCGGCTCGTCCACCGGCTCGACAAGGATACCTCGGGCGCGCTGCTGGTTGCGCGCAGCCCGTCGGCGGCGGCGGTATTTTCCAAAAGCTTCGCCTCGCGCAACGCGCGCAAGATTTATTGGGCGCTGATCATGGGCATTCCCGACGTCTATAACGGCGTGATCGACCTGCCGCTGTCGAAACAGCCGGGATCGGGCGGCGAAAAGATGCACGTCGATACCGAAAACGGCCAGGCGGCCAAGACGCGCTATCGCCTGATCGAGCGCGCCGGATCGGCGGCGTGCTGGGTCGAGCTACAGCCGTTTACCGGCCGCACGCACCAGTTGCGCGTGCACATGGCGGCGATCGGCCACCCCATCGTCGGCGACGGCAAATATGGCGGGCGCGACGCGTTCCTGACCGGCAGCATCAGCCGCAAGCTCCACCTTCACGCGCGCAGCATCCGCATCGACGCGCCGGGCAAGGACCGCATCGACGTCACCGCCGAACCGCCCGAGCATTTCGCCGCAACCCTGGCGTCGCTCGGCTTCGATCGTGCCGCCGGCGATCTGCCCTTCGACGACAGTCCGCTGCCGGAAACGCGCGCCGAGACCAAGACGCGCGCGCGGGCGCACGCCAAGCAGGTGCGCAAATCCAAGCGCGGCGAACGGCGCGCGCGGAGCGAACCGCCGCAGGGCAAGCCCCCCAAGAGCAAGGCCGACCGCAAGTCCCCGGGCAAATCGACGCGCTCGACGCCCCGGCCATCACCGAAGAAACATTAGGGAAGCGCGATGACGGCACCGCAGAAAGACCCTGAAACCGTGGCCAGGCGGCGGTTCGCGCTGCTCGCCACGATCCGCCTCTCGGGCGCCGCGATTGCCGTGTTCGGACTGATGCTGCTCGGCGAGAAACTGGTCTTGGCCGGTCCGCCGACCGATCGATATGTCGGCGCGCTGCTGGTCGCCTTGGGCGTGTTCGACGTCACCATCTTTCCCGCCCTGATCGCGCGCCGCTGGAAAACGCGCAGCACGTCATGAAGCGCTTCTATCGCGCCGCCACGGTCGCGCCGACCGCGCACGGCTTTGGCGTCCTCCTCGACGGCAAGCCGGTTAATACGCCGTCGCGCCGCCCGCTGGAGGTACCGACTCGCGCGATTGCGATCGGAATCGCGAAGGAATGGAACGATCAGGGCGAGGAGATCGATCTGCGCGCGATGGGCCTGACTGGGCTTGCCAATAGCGCGATCGACCGGCTTGGCGACGATCGCGCCGGGTTCATCGATACGCTCGCCGCCTATGGCGCAACCGACCTGCTCTATTACCGCGCCGACGCGCCCGATGCGCTGGCCGGCGAGCAGGCGGCGGCATGGAACCCGATCCTCGACTGGTTCGAGCGCGAACATGGAGAAAGCTTCGTCATCACGCGCGGCATCGTCCCGGTCGTCCAGCCGCCCGCGACGCTCGCGGCGCTCAGGGTCGCGCTCGAAGAGCATGGCGACTTCAGCCTCGCCGCGCTGCACCCGCTGGTCACCATCGGCGGATCGCTGGTGACCGCGCTCGCGCTGGCGGCGGGCGAGCTATCGAGCGATCAGGCGTGGCAGGCGGTGACGATCGACGAAGCCTGGCAGGAGCGCCATTGGGGCGTCGACGACGAGGCGCACAGGACGCTGGCGCTCAAGCGCGCCGAATGGGACCGTGCGGTCGCGCTCCTTGCGATGCTCGCCTGACGGTCGATCAGTCTTCGAACAGCGGCGGACGCATTTGCATGTTCGCCGCGATCGCCTCCATCTGGTTCTTGGAGCCGAGCAAAGCCTGCTGTTCATGGCTTTCATTGAGCAGAATCTTGTCGCTGGCCTTGTCGAGCGCGGCGTTGGCGAGCCGTTTGACGCCGCGTACGGCATGCGGGTTGCGGCCGGCGATCTCGCGCGCGATGGCCATTGCGCGGGCCTGCGGATCGGCATCGACATGGCTGACGAACCCCGTTTCGCGGCCCGCCTCGGCATCGAATTCGCGCGCGGTATAGGCAAGCTCGCGCAGGTGGTCGTCGCGCACGCGGCCCTTCCATAAGGCAAAGCCCGCCATGTCGGGAACGATGCCCCATTTGATCTCCATCACCGCCATGCGCGTGCCGGGGGCGGCGACGACGATATCGGCCCCGCTCATGATCTGTAGGCCGCCGCCGAACGCGACGCCGTGGACCGCCGCGACGACGGGTACCGGCAGGTCGCGCCAGCCCCAGGCGACATGCTGGAAGATATTGGCCCTGCCATAACTGCGCTCCATGATGTCGGCGGGCGCGCCCATCGATCCCATGCTTGCAAGGTCGAGCCCGGCGCAGAACCCCTTGCCCTCGCCCGAGAGGACGACGCAGCGGATCGCGGCGGTGTCGCGGACGTAAGCGAGCGCGGCGACGATGCCGTCGAACATTGCCGGATCGAGCGCGTTCAGCTTGTCGCCGCGCGTCAGGCGGACGTCGGCGATCCCGTCGGCGAGCGTGAGCGCGACGCGATCGTGGAAGATTTCGGTCATGCGGTTTTCCTGGCGCGATATTCGTCGACGAGCACGCGCTTGTAGAGCTTGCCGGTCGGATGGCGGGGCAATTCGGCGCGGAAGTCGAACCGACGCGGAACCTTGAACCCCGCCAGTTCAGCGCGGCACCAGGCGTCGAGTTCGCTTGCCAGCGCGGCGTCACCCGCCACGCCGTGCGCCGGCTCGACCACCGCGATCACCTTTTCGCCCATGTCGTCGTCGGCAATGCCGATCACCGCGACGTCGGCGACCTTGGGATGGATGACGATGCGGTCCTCGATCTCGCGCGGATAGATGTTCACCCCGCCCGAGATGATCATATAGCTCTTGCGGTCGGTCAGCGTCAGATAGCCGTCGGCATCGAGCCGACCGACATCGCCGAGCGTCGACCAGCCCTGGGCGTTCTGGCTCTGCGCGGTCTTTTCGGGATCGTTGTGATAGGCGAACGGCGTGGGACTCTCGAAATAGACGAGGGCGGTTTCGCCGACCGGCAGCTCGTGCCCGTCGTCGTCGCAGATATGGACGATCCCGTGCATCGCGCGCCCGACCGAGCCGGGGCGTTCGAGCCATTCGGGCGCGCTGATCGCGGTCATGCCGTTGCCCTCCGATCCGGCGTAATATTCATAGATCACCGGCCCCCACCAATCGATCATCGCGCGCTTGACCGCGATGGGGCACGGGGCGGCAGCATGGATCGCGCAGGTCATGCTCGTCACATCGTAGCGCGCGCGGGCCGCCTCGGGCAGTTTGAGCATGCGCACGAAGTGGGTGGGGACGAACTGGGCGTGCGTCACGCGGTATCGCTCGATCGCCGCCAGCGCGGCTTCGGCATCATAATGCTCCATCAGCACGACCGTCCCGCCGACACGATGCACCGTCATCGACCAGCGCAGCGGCGCGGCGTGATAGAGCGGCGACGGCGAGAGGTAGATCATGTCCTCGCCGAATCCGTAAAGTCCGCGCGCGAGCATTTCGAGCACGGTCGTCGCGGCGATGTCGGGATCGTCGGGCAGAGCGACGCGGATTCCCTTGGGTCGGCCCGTCGTCCCCGACGAATAGAGCATGTCGGTCCCCGCGCGCTGATCGGCGATCGGCGTGTCGGGCATCGCGGCGAGCGCCGCACCGAGATCGTCGAAGCCCGCATCGCCGGCGTCGACGGTCAATATCGGTACGAGATCCGCCAGGTCCCGCGCGACATCGTTCATCGCCGCCGATGTCAGCAACAGCCCGGCGCCCGAATCGGCGATCATGTAGCGCGATTCGGCGGTCGTCAGCCGCGTCGACATGCACACGAAATACAGGCCCGCACGCTGCGCCCCCCACGTCAGCGCATAGTAAAGCGGACGGTTTTCCATCTGGATGGCGACGACATCGCCCGCCGCCAGACCGCGTGCGCGCAACAACTGCGCGACCCGGTTCGACTGCCGGTCGAGCTCGTCATAGCTGACCACGCGCCCATCGGCGGCGGCAATGATCGCCGGGCGATGGGGATGGCTGGCGGCGTGCTGACTAGGGTGCATGATCTGCAACCTGCGGGTCGTCGCGATTGCGGTCAAGCGCCCATTGCCCCGCTTCAAGAGCCGGGATCGAATCCCGGCGCGCTGGCCAGAGCATAGCCCATCTCCCTGGCCGAGCGCAGCATCGACCAGGCGAAGCCGTGATCGATCCGCGAGCGCAACCGCGAAACATGGACGGCGACGCTGTTGGTGCCGGGATCGTGCTCGATTCCCCACACGCGCCGGCGCAGCGTTGCCGTCGATACATAGCAATCCGGACGGCGGGCGAGGTAAAGCAGCAGATCGAATTCGCGTCCCGGCATCGGGATTTGTCGGCCCTCGCGCTCGACCAGGCGAGCGAGCGGGTCGATCGACAGCGGTCCGTGCGCGATCGGCCGCGCCGCCTCGCTCGCGCGCCGCGTCAGCGCCGCCACGCGCGCGTCGATTTCGCGCGGATCGCCGCCTGCTGCCATGACGTCGTCGGCGCCGTGGGAAAATGCCGCCAAGCGGATCTCGGGCCGGTCGTCGCACGCCAGGACGAGCACCATGCGCTCGGGATAGAGCGAACAAAACCGTGCCAGCGCGGCGGCCTCGCCGATTGCATTGCAAAAACCCGATACCAGGGTAACGATCCCTCTGTCCTGCCGCCCGAGCTTGCCGGCGCCCGTCGCCTCATCGCCTTTTTCGCCCGCCCCGGCCGCGACCCCCGCTAGCGGCTCCACGCTCGAAATCGCTCGCGCAACGCTCATGTCCACGCCAGCTCCCGCTATGAACCGGTACGATCCGCCCGGGTGGGACATTCCGCCCGATGCAGGCGGCGGGTGCATTCGTGCGCCACCAGCGCACAATCGCTGGCGGCCATGCGATCGTACCAGGCCGCGCGCTGTCCGCTGTCGGCATAGCTTGTCGCGATCGCCTGCACCGCCGACCAGCGCATCCGGGCGGAAGGATGGCGGGCGGCGAAATCGTGCGCGAGGTCGAGCCCGTTGCCCCCGTAATGCACCGCTACCGCGAGCAGGCACTCACTCGCCGCAACCGCCATGTTGCGCTCCACCGTGCGACGGTCGAGATCGATGGTATATTGATTGCGCCAGCGGATCGGGGCCCCCGAATCCATGACATTGAGCGAGATCGACAGGCTGGCGGGCGGCCATTGGCAATGGATGTCAATCCCGGCGCGGTAAAGCAGCATGCGCCCTTCGCCGAGCGCCGAGCGCTCGATGAAGCGCAGCGGCACCGCCTCGCCGACGTGGCCGGTGATGATCCGGTTGTCGACACCCTCGCCATAATCGTAATAATCGCTGACATATCCGGGTCCGAGATATCCGACGGTAAGAAAATCGAAATTATGGTCGTGGGGCCGACCATAGAAATAATGGTCCGGACCATTGGCGCGATATTCGGGGTCGTCGCGCGCCGGCCATATGTTTGCGCGGACGATGTACCGCCCGCGCCGCCGGGCGATCAGGATCACCTGCGCACCATAGCGATTCAGCGCGACCTGGCCCACACAGTGACGTTTGAGTTCATCGAGGATCAGTTGCGGCAGGAAGTCGCGATTGCGCGCCAGGGCTCCAAGCGCCGGGGCGGCGTCGCGCGGGTCGATGCCGCCGTCCGACCGTTCGGGCAGCCGGTCGATCATGACGGTGAAGTCGTCGAGGCCGATCGGCGCGCAATCGGGATTGGCGATTGCGAGCGGCATCAGCGTGTCGGTCCGCCCAGCGCGGCGATCGCATCGCGCGCCGCGGCGCGAATTTGGGGATGCGGATCGCGCCGCGCGGCCTGTCGAAGCATCGGCATGGCGGCTTCGCCGTCGAGCGCCAGCCAGCAGCGCAAGGCATGCCAGCGCAGCGTAAAATCGGGACTGCGGCAATGGCTGAGCATTACCTTCGCCAGCGATCGCCGGGGAGCTCGCCCGGCCATGCGGCGCAGCGCGCTGAGCATCAGCTGCGCCCGACCGTCGCCCTCCGACGCCATCGCGGCGCCATCGAACCTACCGTCGGGCATGCCATACCGCCGCGCCGGAAGCGGCGAGATGCGCGGCCAGAATATCCGTGCGAAGGCGACCGGCACGTCGCGGGTGACGATGCGCATCGCCTCGATCTCGCGGTCGAGCATCAAGGTATCGCCGGCCGCGACATGTCGACGTGCGACCATGCGGCACGGCGGAACCAGGTCGGGGGCAAAGCCGTGATAGGCGCAAGGCGGCACGTCGGCGCGATAGAGCGCGATTTCGACCGGCTCGACATTGTGGAATGCAAGCAGGGCCCGACCCGGGGCGAAATGCAGGGAAAAGCGTTGCCCGCTTTCCCGATCGCGTCGGAACGCCTGGAGCATGACCGACTTCACCGCGTCGCGGTACAGGATCACGCCGCGCGTTGCCCCGTCATCGCTGCCGTCGAACTGCGGCTGGGCGAGCGGGTCGGCAGCAAGTCTGGCGAGTTGGCGGTCGAGCAGGCGCGTTATAGCCGCCCGATCCGCCAGACGCGCCGCCAGCCGAGCGACTGCCGGTCTGTCGTCGGGATCGAGCGGCTGCGCGAGCAGCGCGATCAGGGCATCGGCCCGCGATCGATGCCCATGCTCCATCGGTCTTTTCAGTCGCCGGCAATCGTGATGATGGCGATGACGACGTCGATCGGTCCGTCTTCGCCATCTCCCGACAGCGCGCCATAGCTTGCAACGCGCGTATCGAGATCGGGCAGGTCATTGAAATCGATCATGTCCATGACATCCTCCTTCTGGTCGTGGAGGCGGCTTGATCGCCAGCGCGTAGGTCTTGTGCAAATTAACTTTGCGTAATGTTGGCAAGCGACGCGCGCCCGGCTAGGCCGCTCGGCGCATGACCGATCCTGCTTCTTCATCCCAATTCGATGCCGAGCGTTTCTTTCGCCGCATGGGCATGGTCGGGCATAATGGTGCGCTTGGCCTGCGCTGGTGCGACAGCAGCGACGAATGGATCGAGCTGCGCCTGCCGTGGCGCGACGCGTTGATCGGCGACGAAGCCGCGCGGCTGATGGCATCGGGCCCGATCTTCACGATGATGGATAACGCCACCAGCCTTGCCGTGTGGCAGAAGATCGGCGCCTTCCGACCGCAGGCGACGCTCGACTTCCGGATCGACTACATCCGTCCGGCGAAAAGCGGGCGCGATGTGATCGGGCGCGGCGAATGCTATCGCCTGACGCGGTCGATCGCGTTCGTGCGCGGGATCGCGCATGACGGCGACGCCGACGATCCGGTGGCGCATTGCGCCGGCACGTTCATGTTCACCGGCCCGGCATGGCCGTCATGACGACCCGTTCCCTGCCCCCTTATGCGCGCCTGCTCGGCATCGTCGCGGCACCCGCCGACGGCGGCGCGACGCTGGCGATGCCGTTCGGCGACGCGACTCTCGGGCGCCCGGGCTTCCTGCATGGCGGGGCGATCGCCGGATTGCTCGAGATGGCGGGCGTCGCCGCGCTCGATGCCGAGATCGCGGCCGGTGGCCGGACCGTGCGCATCAAGCCGATCAACATGACGGTCGATTTCATGCGCGGCGGCCGCGAAGCGACGAGTTATGCGCTCGGCACCGTCGAGCGGCTCGGCAAGCGCGTCGCCAATGTCGACGTCGTCGCGTGGCAGGACAGCCGCGCCAAGCCGATCGCGCGCGCTCACCTCAATTTCCTCATCGTCGACGATGACTGACGCGCGGGCCCGCGGCCGAACGGCGTGGTCAGCAACGCGGCGTCGACTGCAGATCAGCCCGGCGGCGGCAGGTCGAAGGGATCGGGCTCGCGCCGTTCCGACCGTTTGAGCGGTTCGTCGCTGCGCTGCTGCTGCGTCTGGGTGCCCGGCGCCATCAATTCCTCGGCGCTCGACCGTTCGCTTTCGCCCATCGCCGCGACGGGCAATTCCTTGCCCGCGGCCGGGCGCAAATCGGTCTTGTTTCCGCACCCGGCCAGCGCGAGAGCGAATAGACCGATCAAGACGATAGGGCGAGTCATCGGGTAGTCTCCATAGCGAGTGCGCTGCGCGCATCGGCAATGCGCTTCCTTACCTCGCTGGGCGCGGTTCCGCCATGGCTGGTTCGGCTGGCGAGCGAGCCGGCGACGTCGAGCGCGCGGACAGCGGTCGGATCGATGCGAACGTCGACCGCCGTCAGATCAGCCGCAGCCAGCTCGTGCAGCGCAACGCCGCGCCGATCGGCCAAGGCGACGACGCGGCCGACGATATGGTGCGCGTCGCGGAAGGGCACGTCGGCTTCGCGCACCAGCCAGTCGGCGAGATCGGTCGCGGTGGCATGGCCGCTGCCTGCCCAATCCGCCATGCGCGCGGTTTCGAAGCGGCTCGTCTCGACCATTCCGGTCATCGCCGCGATGCTGAGCGCGAGCAGGTCATAGGCCTCGAAGACCGGCGGTTTGTCGTCCTGCATGTCCTTGGCATAGGCCAGCGGCAGGCCCTTCATCGTCATCGTCAAGGCGGTCATGCAGCCGGCGATCCGCCCGGCATGACCGCGGACCAGTTCGGCGGCGTCGGGATTGCGCTTTTGCGGCATGATCGAGCTGCCCGTCGACCAGGCATCGGCGATGGTGACGAAGCCATAAGGCTGCGATGCCCAGATGATGAATTCTTCCGCCAGGCGCGACAGGTGCAGCGCGCACTGCGTCGCCGCCATCAGGAAATCGAGCGCAAAGTCGCGGTCCGACACGGCATCGAGCGAATTGTCGGTGGGCCCGTCGAAGCCCAGCTCCCGCGCCACGCCATCGCGATCGAGCGCGAAACCGGTGCCAGCGAGCGCAGCCGACCCCAGCGGGCAGCGGTTCATGCGGGTACGCGCCGCGGCGAAGCGCGACCGGTCGCGAACGATCATTTCATAATAGGCCATCAGGTGATGGCCGAGCGTGACCGGCTGGGCGACCTGCAAATGGGTGAAGCCCGGCATCGGCGCGGCGGAATGCTCCTCCGCCCGCGCGACCAAGGCGCGCTGGAAGGCGGCAAGCCCGGCGTCGATCATGTCGATCGCTTCGCGCACCCACAGTCGGAAATCGGTCGCGACCTGGTCGTTGCGCGAGCGCGCGGTGTGAAGGCGCCCGGCGACATCGCCGACGAGTTGCGCCAGCCGCGCCTCGACGTGCATGTGAATGTCCTCGAGCGCCGAATCCTCAGGCACGCCGTCCGATTCGTATTCGTGCGCGATGCGGTCGAGGCCGGAGAGGATCGCTTCGCTGTCGGCGACCGTGACGATGCCTTGCCGTGCCAGCATGCGAACGTGCGCCCGGCTGGCGGCGATGTCGTGACGCCACAAACGCTTGTCGATGGAGATCGAGGCGTTAATCTCTCGCATCACGGCAGAGGGACCTTCGGCGAAACGGCCGCCCCACATCGCATTGCTTTCGGGAGTATCGGTCATCGCGCGCTCTATCGTTACCTTTCGCGCGGCAGCGCTGGTCGCGCCGCTCGCGCTGGCCGCCTGCGATACGCAAGAGGACCGGACGGAGCAAGCACGCTCCGCGCCCGTGACGGAGACCGAAGTCGAGAGCGGAATGAGCTATATCGTCGATCGCAGCCATGCCGGCGAAGCGATGCCAGACGCGGTTTTCACCCTGCCCGGCGGTGGCGACACGGTATTGAGCGATTTCATCGGCAAGCCGACGCTCGTCAACCTGTGGGCGACGTGGTGCGCGCCGTGCATCGCCGAAATGCCCACGCTCGATGCGCTTGCGGAACGCGAAGGCGAAAATGCCCACGTCCTGACCATTTCGCAGGACATGACCGGTGCCGAGGCGGTTGTCCCGTTTTTCGATAAACAGGGCTATAAGACGCTGCGCCCCTATCTCGATCCCGACAATGCGCTGGCCTCCGCTTTTGCGGTACAAACCCTGCCGATGACGGTCATCTACGGTGCCGACGGGCGGGAGGTCGCGCGCGTGACCGGCGCCATGAGCTGGGACGGCGACCGTGCGGCGGGACTGCTCGACGAGGCCGATGCCACGCAATAAGCCGCGGTAAGCACTTGTTTCTCGATTGTTCCGCATGGGGACAGCGATGAATTTCATGCATATTTGCGCGCCTTTATCGCTTATTAGGCGCCATGGGCTAAGTTCGTTTCAGCGAATCGCAGCCCGCGACCGCAAAAGGACGACAGCCGCCGCATGGCCTTGACCGACGCGACCCCGTCATTTGACAAGACGTCCGGCACCCGCCTGTTCGGACGCCCGCTCAGCCGCGTCGCGAGCGTGGCGCTCGGCCTGGTCGTCATCCTGTCGCTGGCATTGAGCGCCAACGTTTATGCGGCCAATGGCACGAGCGGCTATCGCGTCAGCGTTCCGGTAACGCTCAAACCCTATGATCCCGATCGTTGGGCGTTGCTGAACGCCGCCGATTTCGCCGCCGCGCGGGCGATCGATCCGAGCCTGCCCGATCCGTTCGCGCTGCCGACCGATACGCTCGCCGACCCCGCTGCGGTGGCCGAACAGGCGTTCGTCGGCCCCGCCGCGCGACCCTATCGCTTCGTCGGCGCGAGCGCGCAGGACCGTAGCCGCGCGCTCTATTGCCTGACCGCCGCGATCTATTACGAGGCGGCATCCGAAAGCGACGACGGCCAGCGCGGCGTCGCCCAGGTCATTCTCAATCGCACCCGCCACCCCAGCTTCCCCGGCAGCGTCTGCGGCGTCGTCTTCCAGGGATCGGACCGCACCACCGGTTGCCAGTTCAGCTTCGCCTGCGACGGCGCGATGGCCCGGCGTCCAAGCGCCGCCGGCTGGGCCCGCGCCGCACGCGTCGCCGGCGCCGCTTTGGCGGGCAAGACCTTCCCTTCGGTGGGCCTCGCCACCCATTATCATACCCAGGCGATCTGGCCGCGTTGGGGCAAGTCGCTGGTCATGACCAACGTCGTCGGCGCGCACATCTTTCATCGCTGGCGCGGACGCTGGGGCGAAAGCGCCGCCTTCAGCCAGCCTTATGCGGGGGTCGAACCGGCTCCGGGGCCCTATCGCCCGATCGCGCTGCAGATAGCCGCGAAAACCGCGCTTGGCGCGACGTCCGTCGCCGAACCCGTGATCGACAGCCGAACGCAGGCCGCGATCGACGCCGCGCGCGTCTCGGCCGCTCCGCCGACGCCGCAGACGATCCGCGACTTCACCGGCAATGCCGCGCCCGCGGCCACGGCGCCCAGGCCGGCGGCGCCCACGCCGGCCTATCGCGATCCCTCGCTCGCCGCTTCGGGCCAGGTCAAGGACCGGTTCCGCGATTCGGGCCAGTGGATCGCCAAGGCGCCGGGCAACTGATAAAGCGGGACCGACGATAGACTGGGGAGACGACGATGGGCGTAGTGGCGATGGGCGGCCTGTTTTTCCGGGCGCACGATCCCGAGGCGCTGACCGCATGGTATCGCGAACACCTCAACGTCGGCGGCGGCTGTAACGCCGATCCGGGCGGCGAGACGAACGCCTATCTCTGGGGAACGCAGGGCGGGCCGGTGGTGTTCGCGCCGTTCAAGCAGGACAGCGACTATTTCGCCGCCGACCAGCAGTTCATGATCAATTTCCGTGTCACCGACCTCGACGATCTCGTCGCGAACCTCGAAGCTGCGGGAATCGACGTCGTTCGCAAGGCCGAATGGGACGACCCCGCGGTCGGCCGCTTCGCCCGCATCCACGATCCCGAAGGCCATGCGATCGAACTGTGGGAAGCGCCCGCGAAATAGGCGCGATCGCCGACGACCGCCCCGACGCGGCCCATCTCGCCTGTCGAACTAACGCGTTCAGCGCCCCTGGCTGCGCCAGCGCTTGACGACGCGGTCGAGGATGTCCTCTTCGCCGCCGGTTTCCTGCCACAGCTTGGAAAATAGCGGATCGCTCGATGCCGGGCGCTTGTCGGCTTCGAGCGTGTCGAGCGCAACGCGGATCGGGATGGCGACGCCTTCGCCGCAGATGATGCATTCGCGGTTGCGCAGCGCGGGGATCGAATCGATGAAACCGCGCGATCCTTCAGGCATCGCCGCCTTGACGAAATCCTGGTCGCGGTCGTTGTTGAGACGCATCGCGATGATCGTGCCGCATTGCGACAGCACGCCTTCGGCCAGGTCGGACGGACGTTGCGTAATCAGGCCCAGCGAAACGCCGTATTTACGGCCTTCCTTGGCGATCCGTTCGAGCACCTTGCGCACAGCCTGGCCGCCGCCGGTGGTCGAAGCGGGGATATAGCGATGCGCCTCTTCGCAGACGAACAGGACCGGTCGCTGCGGCTCGTTGCGCGCCCAGATGGCGTAATCGAAGACCATCCGCGACAGGACCGCGACAACCACCGAGGTGACGTCGGATGGAACGCCTGACACATCGATGATGCTGATCGGCTTGCCTTCGGACGGCAGGCGGAAAATCTTCGACAGGAAGGCCGCCATCGTGTCGGCGACGAGCATGCCCGAAAACATGAAATTGTACCGCGGGTCGTTGCGCAGCTCGTCGATCTTGCTCTTGAGCCGCATATAGGGCGCCGACGAGGTCGCCTTGTCGAGCCGGCCCATCTCGTTCTGGATGATATTGACGAGATCGCTGAGCAGATACGGGATCGGCGAATCGACGGTCAGCTTGCTGATCCCCTCGGCGGTGCGCGATTTGGTCCGCGCCTGGATCAGGCAGCGCGCGAGAATGTCGCAATCGGCCTGGCGATCCTTGCCTTCGGAAGTGACGAAAACCTCGCAATGCTCCTCGAAATTGAGCAGCCAATAGGGCAGCGCCAGGTTGTCGACGTCGAACAACGCGCCCTGCCCTTTGAACGCGGCGGAATATTCACCGTGCGGATCGATCATGACGATATGGCCCTGCGGCGCCAGCTCGCAGATCTTGTGGAGGATCAGTGCGGCGGCAGTCGATTTGCCGGTACCGGTCGAGCCGAGCAGCGCGAAATGCTTTCCCAGCATCGCATCGACGTACAGCGCGGCACGGATATCGCGGGTCGGATAGACGGTGCCGATTTCGACATGCGGACGTTCGTCGGCGGCATAGACCTGTTTGAGGTCGTTGCTGGTTGCGGCGTAGACGTCGCTGCCAGGCGTCGGATAGCGCGTAACGCCGCGCCGGAAGTTGAAAATGCGCCCGGTCAGCTTCTCCTCGTCGCCTTCGCCGAGGAAGTCGATCTGGGCGACGATCACGCCTTCCTTGCTGTTCTGCATTTTCTGCGACCGGACATTGGCGAGCAGCCACATGCTGCCGATGCGGATCTTGATCTGGCTGCCGACCTGGCCCGCCATCGCGATCGCCGGGTCCTTGTCGCCGCGCAGGTCGTTGAGACGGCGAAGGTCGAGCAGGACTTCCGAGCTCGACCCCGATATCTGCACGACTTCGCCGATCAAGCAGCCGTTGGCGGAGGACAACGCCTTGCCTTGCCGACCATCGCCGGTCGGCGAGACGGCGAGCGCGCGAACCGGAAATTCGTCGGCAGAATCGTCGCCTGCGTCCGCATGCGGGCTTGCCGCCCTGAAATTGTTGCCGCCCATGTCCATCGTCGCGCGTCCCCATCCCGATCCGGGTTTTACTCGCACCCTCGGTACCGCAAGGGCGTAAAGAAAGGATTTACCAGACGCGAACGCGGCCACCTCAGCGGCGGGCGAAATAGGCGCTGGCAGCATAGCCGAAGGCAAGCGAGATCAGAATTGCCGCCAGTCCGTAGAGAAACCCGTATTGCCGGGCGGCGATCGCGACGAAGCGTTCGAACCCCGTCTTGCGCACGACGATGTCGCGCGAAGCCACCGCCAGTACGCGGCCATTCGAAATGAGGAAGGTTTCAGCGGTGATCCGGCCTACGGGAACGCGTGCGGGGACAGCGAGGCTGGCACGATAGAGCACGCCTTCGCGGATCGAGACCGCCCCGAAATCCTCGCTGTAGAGGCGGTTGCGGCGATTGAGATCGATCAGACCGGCTTCGAACCGACCGAGTTCCTCGGGACTGACGAAACCGGTCGGCGACAGCTGCAGATTGTCGAGACCGAGTTCGTAAATTGCGGCGGTCCGTTCATCGACGATATCGCCGATCGGACGCGAAGAACCGATCGCATAGAAGGTCGGCGCCGAGCGCATCGAAACCGCGTCGACGTTAAGCCAGATGCCGCCCACCTGGGATTTTTCACGGATCGTAATCGGCGCCGATGGGGACTTGAGCACGACGACGATGTCGACATCGGCATCTGGGAGATTGCCATCGGGATAGAGGATCGCCCCGAACAGGAGCAGCTTTTCCCCGGCAAAGCTGTAGCGAATCTCGATCTCGGTCTGCGACACGTCGGGTACCAATTGCGGATCGGTCGCTTCGGCGTCCGAAGCCACCAGCGCGACGCACATCGCGCAAAGGGCAAACAATCGCTTCACGCCGCCTGTACCGAATAGACTTCGTCAGGCCGGATCCCGAGGCCCCAGGCCATGCGCAAGGCAACCACCAGGACGATCAGCGAGAGCGCGAGGCGGAGATATTCGGGCCGGAGTTTTTGGGCGAAGCGCGCGCCGAACTGCGCCCCGGTCACGCTGCCGATCAAGAGCAGCACCGCCAGCACGATATCGACCGCCCGCGTCGTCAGGCTGTGCGTCATGGTCGTTGCCATGGTGACGAACAGTATCTGAAACAGCGACGTACCGACGACGACCTGCGCGCCCATGCCCAGCAGGTAGAGCATCGCGGGGATCAGGATGAAGCCCCCGCCGACGCCGAGCAGCATCGTCATGATGCCGGTGACGACGCCGAGGAGCAGTGGCGCCAGCGGCGAGATGTAGAGGCCCGAGCGATAGAAACGCCAGCGCATCGGCAAAGCGGCGACCAACGGATGGTGACGCCGCCGCCTGATCCGGACTGCCTCTCCTTTGCGCACGGCACGCACCGCGTTGAAAGATTCATACGCCATCATCGCCCCGATCGATCCCAGCAGGACGACGTATAGCAGCGCGATGACGGTATCGATCTGGCCCGCTGCCGCGAGCAGGCGGAACAGCACCGCCCCGATCAGCGAGCCAACGATACCGCCTGCCACCAGAACAGCGCCCATGCGGAAATCAACGCCGTCGCGGCGCATATGGGCGAGCATTCCCGACACGCTCGCGCCGGTAACCTGGGTCGAGGCCGATGCTGCGGCCACGGTCGGAGGAATGCCGTAAAAGATCAGCAGCGGCGTCGTCAGGAAGCCGCCGCCGACGCCGAACATCCCCGACAGGAAACCGACCAGCCCGCCCAGGCCGATGATGACGAACGCGTTCACCGACAGGTTGGCGATGGGGAGGTAGATGTCCATGGGCGTGTTCCGCGCGGTCCGTGGCACCGATCGCACCGCTGACACCGGCGGATAGAGAAAAACCGCGGCCGGGGAAACCGCTCGATTGATTGCGCGCCGTGACAAGCGCCGGTGCAGGTTCCCCCTAGAAGGCCGCGCTTACCGTCACCGCCGGGCCGCTCATCGGTTGCGCCTTGCCGGCAACGCGCTGACGCCAGGCCGCCGCGGCCCGGAGCGGGCCCTCGCCCAGCCCGATTCTTGCCTCGATGCGCGGGCCGATATCGACCCGTGCGGTGCCGGTCTGCACTCCCGCCCAGCTGCCTGCGCCGGCACTCAGCGTGATCGCCTGGCGTTCGAAGATGCGGCGGCGTGCGACCAGCTGACCCTCGGCAAATGCGACCCTCGGCGACCATCCCACCACGCCCGCCTGGCCATAGCCCTCGACCTGCAACGTTTCCTCTCCACCGCTGGAAAATCCGCCGGCGGCAAATGCGGCCAGCGCAGCGCGCGCGTTATCGCCGACGGCAAAGCGTCGCTCGACATGGAGCGCGACCGGGAGCCGGGGAAGCGCGATCTTGACGCCCGCGGCGAGCTCGGCCTGGTCGCGCCGGTCGAGCGGGCTGGTCGCACGCAAATAGGCCCGGGGTCCGGTGCTTGCACCGAACCGATAGTCGAGTTCCACCCCCGCCTGCGACGCTCCATAGCGCGAAACCAGCGGCGCCGTCGCCTGGCTTCCCCCCCGGACGAGCAACCAGCCAGAGGCGTGCCAGCGATCGCTCGCGGACTTTGCGAAGGGCGCCTGCCCCGTCGCGGGCGCCGCGAACAGGCCGGTGCGATCTCCAGCGGCGACTGTCGGTCCCGTGCTGGTCGAGGGGGTAGCGCCCCATTGCCATCGGCCGCCGAGCGATGCGAGACGCAGGCGCCGGAGCATCTCGGCTGGATTGCCGACGCCCACCGGATAATGGGTGACGGCCGCAATCGCCATCGGCTTCGAACGCGAGCGATCGACTGGCGCGACGGCCATGGCAAACGCATGCTGCGCCACCGCCCCGCGCCGCGGCGTCGCGGTCCAAGCGCGGGTCGGCAACGCCTGCGCGAATGGTGCCGCGCGTTCTTCGATCTGTCGCGTCACCCCAGGATCGCCGAGCGAAATCCACGCGACGCGAAGCCATATCCACACCACCAGAATACCGAGCAAAAGAGCCAATGGCTGTCCCGCCACCCGAACCGCCGTGTCGTCGCGCGGATGATTTGCGAAGGTCATGACACGGCGCGCCTCGAGGCCGCACTCCCGTGCGGCCTCGCATGTTCGGTCTTGTCCCAGACGAGGTCGGCGCCGGCCAGGCTGGCCAGATAGCGCGTCAAGGCCCGCCGAGCAGCGAGAATCGCGACGATATTGGAGACCAGAACGCGCGGAACGGCGCGGAGCCCCTGGCGGTGTCCGTAGAGCCGCGTCGTGCAGACATAGCGCATCACCAATCGCCAGGTCAGCACCGCGAAACCGCCGCCGAGCAAGATTCGCAGTTGGTCCGGCACGTGCGCCAAGTCGGTGCCGCTCGCCTGGCCGATCGCCTCGCTGGCGACGAGGCCGACGGCACCCAGATAACCGGCCAGCGTCACGACCGCCGCCAGCATCGCCCGACGGTCGCGCCACAGCATCCAGTTGCCGGCCAGTGCGCGCAGCGACCGCCCTGTCAGCCAGCCGATCCGATCCCAGCCGGTCAGCGCGATACCTGTGATCCAGCGCGCTTTCTGCCGCACCGCATCGTCGATGCGGTCGGGGAAATAGCTCCGCACGGCAATCAATGCGCCGTCACCATCGCGTTGGCGCAAAAATGCCGTGGGCAGACCAGCCGCCGAGACGGCGAGTCCGCACTCATAATCCTCCACCAGGCTTTCCGCCCGAAACGGATTTCCGCGTTCGGACATCGCGTCGAGCGCATCGCGGCGAAAGGCGCAGCCGACGCCCGCGGCGGGCAATGGCGCCCCGATCAGGCGACGGACAGCCAACTCCTTCTGGTGGGCCTCGGCAAACTCGTCCGCGTAATGACCCGCTATCCAATGTCCGCGGGTCGGCAGCAACGGGACGACCGGAATCTGGACAAAGGCGTAATCCGACAGGGCATGATCGAAAACCGCCAGTTCTCCCGGATCGACGTAATCTTCGGCATCGTGAAGGATGACGGCGTCGAACCGGTCGGCCTGGTCGCGCTCATCGGCGCGCATCGCGGTCCACAACGCGTTCAGGCAGTCGGCCTTGGTCGTCGGACCGTCGGCGTCGTGTACCACCACGCGCAACTGGGGATTGATCACGGCCTCTGTCGCGACCTTGAGCAGGGTGGCCGCGTCGTTGCGATAGCAGCCGACGTAAAGCCGGTAGCGTTCGCCGTGCCAAGAGCTGGCCAGATGATCGAGCGTGCGCCCGATAACCGCAGCTTCACGCCAGGCGGGAATGAAGATCGCAAGGCGATGATGCGGACGCGATTCGTCCTCCAGCGGGTCGACAGTCTTTCTGGCTCGTGGCTGACCCAGCCATAACGCATCGACCAGCACGTCGCCGGCACCGAAAATCAGGATGAACACCGAAGCGAACAGCAACAGCTCTAGGCTCGCAAGCCGCAGGTAAACGCCGAACCCGACGAGCAGGTCAGCCATTTCGAGCCCCGATGCGACCATCGCCCCCTCCTGACGACAGTATCAAAGAAGCATCGCATAAAATCAATGCAATAAGCATCCGGATCGCACCAAGGGCTTGACCCATCCCGTCCCCTCGTTACGTCGCCCACTGAACATAAGGCGCCGCAAGGATCACAGGGGAAAAGCAGGTTTGACCGATCAGAAGACCCGTATCACCGCCAATTCGGCGCTGCGCGATTTCCTGTCGAGCGAGGCGGCCGGCGGAATTGTCCTGCTCTTGGCTGCAGCGCTTGCGCTGATCATCGCCAATTCGCCGCTTGCCGACGCGTATTTCAGTTTCACCCATTGGAAAATCGGGCCGGTGCTGAGCGACAAGCTGGGCCCGATGACGACGCATTTATGGGTCAATGACGGGCTGATGGCGATCTTCTTCTTTTTCGTAGGCCTCGAAATCAAGCGCGAATTCGTCGACGGGCGCCTGTCGACCTGGTCGCGGCGCCGGCTGCCGGTCGTCGCGGCCGCCGCCGGCATGCTGCTGCCGGCGCTGATCTTCCTGTTCCTGACGCGGGAAAACCCCGCACTCAACAATGGCTGGGCGATCCCGGCGGCGACCGACATCGCCTTTGCGATTGGCGTTCTGGCGCTGCTCGGCAAGCGCGCCCCGACATCGCTCAAGCTGTTCCTGGTCACCGTCGCCATCGTCGACGACATGGGCGCGGTTGCGATCATCGCGCTCGCCTATACCCAGTCGCTCAACACCGTCGCGCTGCTCGCCGCTGCGGGCATTCTGGCGATCATGTACGTCCTCAACCGCAACAACGTCCGCACGATCTGGCCCTATCTCGGCCTGAGCGCGCTGCTGTGGTATGCGGTTCTGCTGTCGGGCGTCCACGCGACCATCGCCGGCGTATTGGCGGCAACGATGGTGCCGATCATCCGAACGCCGGGTCGCCCCGACAGCAAGACGTCGCCACTGCATATTCTCGAGCATCAGCTTGATCGCCCCGTCGCGTTCCTGGTCGTGCCGTTGTTCGGCTTCGTCAATGCCGGGGTTTCGCTTGCGGGGATCGGTGTCGAAGAAGCATTTGCGCCGCTCCCGCTCGGCATCGCTGCAGGCCTGTTCATCGGCAAGCAGATCGGCATCTTCGGGAGCGTCTGGCTCATGGTCAAGGCCGGCTGGGCGAGCCGCCCGCGCGGCGCAACCTGGCTGCAGGTCTACGGCGTCTCGATGCTGTGCGGCATCGGCTTCACGATGAGCCTGTTCATCGGCGAACTCGCCTTCCCCGGATCGAGCCCCAACGCGGCGCTGCTGCGCGAAGAGGCGAAAATCGGCATCCTGATGGGCACGATCATATCGGCGATCGTGGGCTTCGTCCTGATGCGGATCGCCCCGCTGCATCCCAAACACGCGGCGATCGAAGCCGAGGAAGCGGGGAAGGAAGACGCGCAACGAGACTGAACGTCGGCGATTGACACTCGTTGCCAGAACGAACCGCCTGCTCGCTGTCTGGCGCCTTTGATACTTGCGCGACAGGGATGCTCAGCGCCACGAACTCGGCATGGATCGCCGATATCCCGCCCTGTCAAAAATCGCCTAGTCAATTTTCCACCGGACAAGGCTGGTATACAGCGACCGAACCGGGATCCCGTCGACATCGAGCGCGGGTTCGAATTTCGCGCGTGCGCTGATAAGGTCGCAGGTCACCATGCCAAACTCACGATCGTCGGTCAGCGATTGCACGCGGCATTTTTCGACCGTTCCATCGGCACCGACAATCAGCGCGATATTGACCCGTGAGCCGATGCCCTTATACAAAGGCTTGCGTGGATAATCGCTCGTCGTCAGCCATTTACCCGTATTCGACGGTTTTGGCGGTGTCGCCACGCGGGCGATTTCGACCTGGCTGATGCCCCAGCTTTCCATCAGATTTCCGACGCATTTGTCGAGCGCCGCAAGCGGTTCGCCCATCGCCCCTGTCACCAGCTTGAACTTCCGGCCCTTATCGATGCGAAGGGTCAGGCTATCGAATTCCGCCTGCGGCACGGGGGCCGGTGTGGCTCTGTCGGATGTATCGTCATCGTCATTGCTATCGTCGGGGTCGAGGTGGAAATTGCCCATGAACAAGAGCGGGGTGGCATCCTCGCCAACTTGGCCGAGTGTTGGCCGAACCTCGCGATATTCGACTGGCTCGCCAAAACCGATGTGGACGGCGCGCTCGCGCCGCAACTTGACCGGCTTGCCGATCAGACGCAGCTCGAATGACGAACCGGGGGCATAGCGGATGAACTGAGCGATGATCGCGTCGTCGTCAGCCCCAAAACGGCGCAGCAGCGTGCAATTGTCCGGATCGTAATCGACGACCCACGGTGTGCTGGCCGGCAACGCCACGACATCAATTGCGCCCGCCGGTTGAACGGCGAGTGACGCGATCAGCGGAACCAATAGAAATTTCCGATCGGTCATGGTCGCCTCCGGTTAGACTTTTAGGCCAAAACCATATGCCGATAATGCCCTATTTTCTATAGCTTTTCGGTCAGCTCCGGAACGATCTGGAACAGGTCGCCGACGAGGCCCAAATCCGCCACCTGGAAGATCGGGGCGTCCTCGTCCTTGTTGATCGCGACGATCGTCTTGGAATCCTTCATCCCGGCCAGGTGCTGGATCGCGCCCGAAATGCCGATCGCGATATAGACTTCCGGCGCGACGATCTTGCCCGTCTGGCCGACCTGGTAATCGTTGGGCGCATAGCCCGCATCGACCGCCGCGCGGCTCGCGCCGATCCCCGCGCCCAATTTATCGGCGAGCGGTTCGAGCAGTTCGTGGAATTTCTCGTTGCTGGCAAAGGCGCGCCCGCCCGAAACGATGATCTTTGCGCTGGTCAGTTCGGGGCGTTCGCTCTTGGCGATTTCCTGGCCGACGAAGCTCGACAGGCCCTTGTCGCCGGTCGAGGCGACAGCCTCGATTTCGCCCGAACCGCCCTCGCTCGCAGCCTTGTCGAACGCCGTCCCGCGTACGGTGACGACGAGCTTGGCGTCGCTCGACTGAACGGTCGCGATGGCGTTGCCAGCGTAGATCGGGTGGGTGAAGGTCTTGTCGCCGTCGACCGAGAGGATGTCCGAAATCTGCATGACGTCGAGCAACGCGGCGACGCGCGGCGCAACGTTCTTGCCCGTCGTCGTCGCGGGCGCGACGAAGGCGTCGTGATGGCCCATCAGTTCGACGATCAGCGGAGCGATGTTTTCGGCGAGCGCATGATCATAGGCCGCATCGTCGGCGACGTGCACCTTGCCGACGCCGGCGATCTTGGCAGCGGCCGCAGCGACGCCGTCAACGCCCTTGCCGGCGACGATCAAATGGACTTCGCTGCCCATTTCGCCCGCGGCGGTAATCGCGCTCAGCGTCGCGTCCTTGACCGCGCCATTTTCGTGTTCGACCCAAACGAGCGTTTTCATATCAGGCGACTCCCAGGGCTTTGAGTTTGGCGACGAGTTCGTCGACGTCGGCGACCTTGATCCCCGCCTGGCGAACGGGCGGCTCGACGACCTTGAGCGTCGTCAGGCGCGATGCGATATCGACGCCGTAATCTTCGGGCGTTTTCTGATCGAGCGGCTTCGACTTCGCCTTCATGATGTTGGGCAGCGAGGCGTAGCGCGGCTCGTTGAGACGCAAATCGGTGGTCACGATCGCGGGCAGCTTGAGCTTGACCGTCTCGAGCCCGCCATCGACTTCGCGCGTGACATCGACGCTGTCGCCCTCGAGAACGACCTTCGACGCGAAGGTGCCCTGTCCCCAGCCGAGCAGCGCTGCGAGCATCTGGCCGGTCTGGTTGCTGTCGTCGTCGATCGCCTGCTTGCCGAGGATGACAAGCTGTGGCGCTTCGGCCTCGACGACCTTGGCGAGCAATTTCGCGACCGCCAGCGGTTCGACGTCCTCATCGGTCTGGATCAGGATCGCGCGGTCGGCGCCCATCGCCAGCGCGGTGCGCAGCGTTTCGGTCGCCTTGGCGGGGCCGATGGAGACCGCGATGATTTCCTCGGCCGGGCCCTTTTCCTTGAGCCGGATCGCTTCTTCGACCGCGATCTCGTCGAACGGGTTCATGCTCATCTTGACGTTGGCAAGATCGACGCCGCTGCCGTCGGCCTTGACCCGCGGCTTGACGTTATAATCGATCACCCGTTTGACGGGGACGAGGATTTTCATGTGCTTCCTTCCACTTTCGTCATGCCAGCGAAGGCCGGCATCTCGAGCGTCGATCTCCACCGATGGAGATCCCAGCTTTCACTGGGAAGACGCGGTCTAGTTCACGCCGCCTGCTTCACCTCGGCGACGATCTTTTTCGCGGCATCGCCGAGATCGTCGGCGCTGACGATCGGCAGCCCCGAATTGGCCAGGATTTCCTTGCCCTTGTCGACATTGGTGCCTTCAAGACGAACGACCAGCGGCACCGAAAGGTTCACCTCTTTCGCCGCGGCGACGATGCCGTCGGCGATGATGTCGCATTTCATGATGCCGCCGAAGATGTTGACGAGGATGCCCTTCACCGCCGGATCGCTCAGGATGATCTTGAACGCCGCGGTGACCTTTTCCTTGCTCGCGCCGCCGCCGACGTCGAGGAAATTCGCCGGGAACGCCCCGTTGAGCTTGATGATGTCCATCGTCGCCATGGCAAGGCCCGCGCCGTTGACCATGCAGCCGATGTCGCCGTCGAGCTTGATATAGGCCAGGTCGTGCCTCGACGCCTCGACCTCCATCGGATCCTCCTCGCTCTCGTCGCGCAGCGCGGCGATGTCGGGGTGGCGGAACAGCGCGTTTTCGTCGAACGACACCTTGGCATCGAGGACGAGGATCTTGCCGTCGTCAGTCTCGACCAGCGGGTTGATTTCGAGCATCGCCATGTCGGTTTCGACGAATGCGGTATAGAGCTTCTTCACCGTATCCTCGGTCTGCGCGGCAAGTTCGCCCGACAGATTGAGCGCATCGGCCGCCTTTTTGGCGTCGGCATCGGTCAGGCCGGTCGCGGGATCGATCGTAATCGTCTGGATTTTCTCGGGGCTGTCATGTGCGACCGCCTCGATATCCATGCCGCCCTCGGTCGAGACCACCATCGCGATACGTCCGGAGGCGCGATCGACCAGCATCGACAGATAATATTCCTTCGTGATGTCGGCGCCGTCGGTAATGTAGAGGCGGTTCACTTCCTTGCCGGCATCGCCGGTCTGCGCGGTGACCAGCGTATTGCCCAGCATGTCGCGGGCGTTGGCCTCGACCTCTTCGATCGTCTTGGCGAGGCGCACGCCGCCCTTGGCCTCGGGGCTCAGCTCCTTGAACTTGCCCTTGCCGCGTCCGCCCGCGTGGATCTGCGCCTTGACGACGTAGAGTGGGCCGGGGAGACGCTTGGCGGCGGCGACCGCGTCTTCGACGCTGAGCGCGGCATGGCCGTCGGGAATCGGTACGCCGAATTTCTTCAAAAGGTCCTTGGCCTGATATTCGTGAATGTTCACGCAAATCTCCGTAAATGGGCATAAGGCGAGTCTATCGCCCGAGAATGGTTTGGCCGCGCTAAAGCACAAGCGCGCGCGCAAGAAAAGCCTCGCGCCTTTCGCATGCGCTTAGCCGAGCGCGCAGATTCCCGCCGATGTCGTCGCCACCGCCAGAATCTCCGGGTCTTCAAGCGCGCGGACATTGCGCAAAAAGCGTTCGGTCGACATCGTGCGCAGGCTTTCGTCCTTGAAATTCGCCAGGCTGCCGAGCCGCTTGAGCTGCAACAGCGACAGGCGGTCGGCCATGCGCTCGGCCATGCACGCCGCCATCGGGCGCGACAGGCCGGCATCGACCAGGCCGGCTCGCAGGCGCGCTTCGGGGGTGGCGCATCCGGTGAGCAACAGCGCTGCAAGCGGGAGTGACAAAGCGACAAGCGATGGGCGGATCATGGTGGTTTCTTTCGTGCAAGTGGCGATCAGCGGTCGCGAACCCAGTGCGCATGCGCGAACCAGCCGAACACGATCAGTCCGATGATCGCACAGGTCGCACTGACGATCCAGAAACCGTCATTGCCCTGAAACGGCAGCCCGCCGACGTTCATGCCGAGCAGGCCGGTGATGAACGTCACCGGCAGGAACACCAAGGCGACGATCGACAGCAACAGCCCGCGCCGGTCCATCTGCTCCGATCGCAGGTCGGTCAACTCCTCGGAAATCAGCGCGCTGCGTTCGCGCACCGCCTCGAGCTCTTCGGCCATGCGCGCAAAACGGTCCATCGCCTCGCGCAGGTGCTGCCGGTCGTCGTCCTCGATCCAGTCGGCGGGAACCGCCGACAGGCGCTCGAGCGCGTGCAGCTGCGGAACGATGAAGCGACGATAGGCGATCGCGTGCGAACGGAGTTTCGACACCCGGCGTCGCACCGCATGCGCCCGTTTGACGTCGAGCCGGGTTTCGCAGAAATCGACGCTGTCGCCCATCTCGGCGACCTTGGGATCGAGCTGGGCCGACATTTCGCGGGCGAATTCGGCAATGATGTCGACCGGCGTGTCGAGCGCGCCCGCGAGGAATTTGGCGATCACCGGATCGAGCGCCGCGCTGGTGCGATAGCTGACCGAAATCAGCCGTCCCTGCTCGGCAAAGAAGCGGATCGAGGTCAGCGGGTCGGGATCATCCTCGGGCGTGGCGCCGGGGCCGCGCAGATTGACCAGCGCGCCATCGTCGACGAATTCGGTGCGCGGGCGCGTCTCGCGGGCGAGCAGCGCGCTGCGGATCATGTCGGGAAGGCTGGCGCATTGCGCGAGCCAATCGTGGTCGCCGGCATCGCGGCCATCGACATGGAGCCATTGCAGGCCAGTCGATCCACCCTCGCCGAAGCGGTCTACGCCCGTGACTTCGCGAGCCGGGCCATCGGCAATTTCGAACAGGCGCGCCATCCGTTCCGATTAGGCCGGGCGCGGCGCCCAGGCAAATAAAAGAACCGGCGGGATCGCTCCCGCCGGTCCGATTGCCCCCACGGCAGTCGTTTGGTTATCGGGTCAGGCGACGGCGGCCTGTTCGATCGTGCCCTCATCGTCGTCGACGTCGCGCAGCACATAGCCGCGACCCCAGACGGTCTCGATGTAATTTTCGCCGCCGCATGCCAGGCTCAGCTTCTTGCGCAGCTTGCAGATGAAGACGTCGATGATCTTGAGCTCGGGTTCGTCCATGCCGCCATAGAGGTGGTTGAGGAACATTTCCTTGGTCAGCGTCGTGCCCTTGCGCAGCGAGAGCAGCTCGAGCATCTGGTATTCCTTGCCGGTCAGGTGGACGCGGTTGCCGTCGACCTCGACCGTCTTGGCATCGAGATTGACCGCCAGCTTGCCGGTGCGGATGACCGACTGCGAATGGCCCTTCGAGCGGCGCACGACCGCCTGGATGCGCGCCACCAGCTCGTCGCGGTGGAACGGCTTGGTGACGTAGTCGTCGGCGCCGAAGCCGAAGCTGCGCACCTTGCTATCCATTTCCGAAATGCCCGACAGGATCAGCACCGGCGTCTGCACCTTGGCGACGCGCAGTTTCTTGAGCACGTCATAGCCGTGCATGTCGGGGAGGTTGAGGTCGAGCAGGATGATGTCGTAATCGTACAGCTTGCCGAGGTCCAAGCCCTCTTCGCCGAGGTCGGTCGTATAGACGTTGAAGCCTTCGGTGGTCAGCATCAACTCGATCGCCTTTGCGGTGGTCGGCTCGTCCTCGATCAACAGAACTCGCATGGCATATCCCCCTTTTGCTTCGCCTCTAGCGGCCGATTTGATCCCGGCCCGGGCAGTCGAATTTATTAACCATGAAAGCTATGAAGACAAAAGGTTAATTTTCTCTTTAACCCTATGAAGATCAGGTTGACGGCAATCGCGGCGGGCGGGCGCTGTTGCAATCTTGCGGTCGATGACCATCTGGTTGCGATGATAGAGAAACGCCCCTTCGCCAGTCTCGGCCATGCCGACCACGGCTGGCTCGACGCCCGCCACCATTTCAGCTTCGCCAGTTACTATGACCCTGCGCGCATGGGCTGGGGCGCGATCCGCGTGTGGAACGACGATACCATCGCGCCGCGGTCGGGCTTCCCGCCGCATCCGCACAGCGACATGGAGATCATCACCTATGTCCGCAGCGGCGCGATCACGCATCGCGACAGCATGGGCAACGAGGGCCGCACCGAGGCGGGCGACGTCCAGGTGATGAGCGCGGGCACCGGCATCACCCACAGCGAGGCGAACCGCGAGGATGAGGCGACGACGCTGTTCCAGATCTGGATCATGCCGACGCGCACCGGCGAGGCGCCGGGCTGGGGCCAGCGCAGCTTTCCCAAGGGCGATCGTTCGGGCAGCTTCGTGACGCTGGCAAGCGGCATGGCGGGCGATGACGCGCTCCCCATCCGCACCGATGCGCGCGTCGCCGGGGCAAGCGCCGCCAGCGGAGAGACGCTGACCTACGATACCGCGCCCGAACGCCACATCTATCTCGTCGTCGCCACCGGCCGCGTCTGCATCGACGGTATCGAATTGGGTCCGCGCGACGGCGCCGCGATCAAGGATGTCGATCGCCTCGCGATCGAGGTGATCGAGGATAGCGAGATCGTGCTCGTCGATTCGGTTTAGGCTGTCGGCGTTTGCTGCGCGGCGACAACCTGCGCCAGCGCTGCAAAGCAGCGCGCGTCGATTGCCTTGCCCACCTCTTCCGCCATGATTGCAAGCGCTCTTTCGGGACTCATCGCGGCACGATAGGGCCGGTCGGCGGTGAGCGCATCGTAGAAGTCGCACGTCGTGATGATGCGCGTTTCGAGACTGATCGCACTCGCCCCCAGGCCATGCGGATAGCCTTTGCCGTCGAGCCGCTCATGATGCGCGGCCGAAATCGGCGCCATGTCCTCGAACGCCGAAATTCGGCCTAGAATTTCCTGCGTATGCGCCGCATGGCCGCGCATCACCTGCCACTCGTCGTCGTCGAGCTTGGCCGGCTTATCGAGAATGGCGTTGCTGACACCCAGCTTGCCGATGTCGTGGAGCAGCGCACCGCGCACGAGCCAGCGGCGTTTCTCGACCGGATAGTCGATCGCCTCTGCGATCCGCGCCGCGTAATCGGCAACCCGTCCGCTATGTCCCGAGGTGTAGGGGCTCTTGGCGTCGACCACTTCGCCGAACGCCGCCGCGATGTCGTCGAGATAGTCCTCGTCGACCAGGTCGGCCGTCATCGCCGGCGCGAGCGAAAAGAGCAGCGGTTCGAGACCGGGCGCGCCGACGCATTCCCAGAATCCGGGCTTCGCCTGGGCGTTTTGAAATGCCCGCACGATCGCCGGATCGAACCAGCGGCCCGATTGCGCCGCGACCTCCGCCAGCGCCGCATCGGCGCCCGCGTTGCGATAGAATATCTCGGCGACCTGCGCCAACAGGGCGATGCGCGAATATAAAGGAATGTCCGCGCCGCTGCTGGCCAGCGGGAGGCCCGAGCCGTCCCAATGTTCGTCGAGCCCGCGGATCCCCTCGGCGACGGCATCGGAAAAACGCAACCTCTTGGCGATATCGGCCCCGCGCGTGCAGCGCGTGTCCATGACTTCGCGCGCATAATCGTCGCCATTGCGCAGCACGCTGGCGATCGCGCGCATGCGGGTCAGCCAGCCGCTATTCTTGCCGACGGTCTTCAGCGCGAATTTCAGGACGTCGCGCTTGTCGCCGGTGACGAATTTGAAATCATGCTTGAACTCGTGGTCGTCGGTTCGGTAAAGCTCGCAAATCCGTGCGGCATTGCTACTGCACCCGACATCCTTCAGCAGAACGGTATAATAAAGGTCGGCGAAATCGTCGCCGCTCAACCCCAGTTCAAGGCCGATCTGGCAGCCGATCCAGCACGCCGAGATACAGTGCCCGACCGGCTGGCCCTGCGTAATGTCGAGCGCATAGCTGAAGGCACCCAGTATCTCCGCTCGCGAAACATATTGCTCGGCGGTGGGAGCGATAAATGCGTCATGGGAAAATTTGGCCATGTTTCAATCCTTTCCCACCGAGGTGGTCGTCATCGCCGTGCTAGGGGCAATTGGTGATCAATTGATAAACAGCGCGGCCGGCTGCCAGCGTGACGCTTTCCAACTCGGCGAGATGCTGCCAGAGGGGCGGACATGCTAGACGAGCGCGTCCTATTCATCGATGGCGAGGCCATCGTCCTCGACAAGCCGGCCGGCCTGCCCGTGACGCCGCCGCAGAACGGCGGCATGAGCCTCGAAAATCATCGCCAGAGCCTGGCGTTCGGTTTCCATCGCTGGCCCAATGCGGTCCACCGGCTCGATCGCGACACGTCGGGTTGCCTGCTGATGTCGCGCAATCCCAAGGCGATGAAGCGCTTCCAGCGCGCCTTCGAGGAACGCCGTGTCGGCAAGCGCTATGTCGCGGTGCTCGACGGCGTTCCTGCAGGCGCCGAAGGCACGATCGACCTGCCGCTGGCAAAAATCTCAAGCGAGGAAGCGGGCTGGCGCATGGTCGGCGCCCCTGACGGCAAGCCGGCGGTAACGCATTGGCGGCTGCTCAAGGTCATCGACGATCGCGCACTGGTCGCCTTTCGGCCCGAGACCGGTCGTACCCACCAGATTCGCGTCCACGCGCTCGAAGGGCTCGGCATCGCCGTGGTCGGCGATCCCGTCTATGGCAACGGCACGCTCGGCAAGAACGGCATCATGCTGCTGCACAGCGAATGGATCCACGTCACCCGCGACAACAAGCCCCCGGTCGAAGCGCGCGCGCCCTTGCCGCACACTTTCATCACTGCCGGATTCGCCGACGATGACATTCCGCCTCCCTGAACACGCCTGCAGCGAGACGTTCCTCGCCGCTTCGGGTCCGGGCGGCCAGAACGTCAACAAGGTCGCGACCGCCTGCCAGCTGCGCGTCGCGGTGTTCCGACTGGGGCTCGATCCCGCGGTCTATCAGCGGCTCAAGTCACTGGCGGGATCGAAGCTGACGCAGGACGGCGAACTCATCATCACCGCCCGGCGCTATCGCAGCCAGGAAGGCAATCGCGAGGATGCCCGCGCCCGCGCGCAAGCGTTGATCGCCAAGGCGCACGAACGTCCGCGACGCCGCATCAAGACCAAGGTCAGCCGTGCGGCCAAGGGACGCCGCGTCGATGCCAAGAAGAAACGCGCGACGATCAAATCGGGTCGCGGCAAGGTACGGCTGGATTGAACGTTCGGCGTGCCTATGTCCCTAGGCGAATGCTCGGACCCAGCCCAAGACAGGAATCCCCATGTACAGTTTTTCCATTCCCACCGACGATCCCGAGGCATTCTATGCCGAGCTCGCCGAAGCTGCCGACGCGCTGACCGCGGGCGAGCCCGACACGATCGCCAACATGGCGAACGTCTCGGCGCTCATCTGGCAGGCGATGCCGCGGCTCAACTGGGCGGGCTTCTATCGCATGATCGACGGCGAGCTCGTGCTCGGTCCCTTCCAGGGCAAGGCGGCGTGCATCCGTATCGCCATCGGCAAGGGCGTTTGCGGGACGGCTGCGGCCGACGCGACGACGCAACTGGTCGACGACGTGCACGCGTTTCCCGGTCATATCGCCTGCGATGCCGACAGCCGCTCCGAACTCGTCGTCCCGATCATGTGCGACGGCGCCGTGATCGCAGTGCTCGATCTCGACAGTCCCGAACCCGGCCGGTTCGCACCGGCCGATGCGCGCGGTATCGAACAGGTGGTGGCGCGCATCGCCGCGCGCCTGGCATAGCTGCCCCGAAACGGGACAAAGCGTCGCGAACTCCTCGCCCGCAAACGGTTTTCTTGCTAAACAAGCCGTTAACCAAGGGCGCCGTCCGGACTGGCCGGTCGCGCCCCGGCAAGGGGAAATTAACCATGCGAACGCTTGTTTTATTGGGGCTTGCAGCGGTCACGGTCGTCTGGGCCGACCCGGTTCACGCCAACGACGACTCGCGCGTCTATCGGACCGCGCCCGGCGAACGCATCGTCATTCGCAGCGCCGACGATGGCCAAGCCACGCCGCAGGATGTTCGCGTGTATGTCAATCGCGACGACCGCGCGTTGACCGAAGCCGAATATCGCGAACGCTGGGACGGTCGCTGGAATGGCGAGTGGACGCCCGACGGCCGGGTCTGGAACGGCACCTATCAGGGCAGCTATTATCCCGATCGTCCGGCGATCGCCGACGATCGCGGCAGCTATCGCGACTATGAGATCGAGCGGCGTTATGACGATCGCCGCGTCGAGCGCTGGAACGACGTTGAGATGGAACGTGTTTGCGGACGGCGCGACACCGCGACGGGCGCGATCATCGGCGGACTGCTCGGCGGCGTCGCGGGCAACCGCATCGCCGGGCGCGGCAACCGGACCGAGGGCACGATCATCGGCGGCGTCGTCGGCGCCGCGGCCGGAGCCGCGGTCGGCAGTGCCGCGGACCGCGAGCGCTGCGACCGCTGGTGGGAATCGAGCGACGGCTACGATCATCGTCCGTCCGCGCATGGCCCGCGCCATCCGCAGGGCCATGGCTATCCCGCCGCCTATCCGGGCTACGGCTATTATTACCCCGCTTATTATTACCCCGCACCGACCGTGACGACGGTGATCATCGAAGGCGGCGGATGCGGCTGCCAGCAGGTTACCGAGACGGTGACGACGACCGAATATGAGACGGTCTATACTGCGCCGGCCAAGCGCGTTCGTCGCTATGCTGCGCCCGCGCCGACCAAGCGCGTCGCAACGAAGGGCAAGCGCGTCTATCGCAAATAAGCCCGCGCGGCATTTCGCACGCGAATGGCAAGAGACGGCGGGCCGGCAAGCCTGCCGTTTTCTTAGCGGTCGGCGTTCAATCGATCGGCATGCCAGGCGATATGGTCGGCCATGAAGGTCGCGATGAAATAATAACTGTGATCATAGCCTTCGCGCCGGTTGAGCGTGAGAGCGATGCCGGCATCGTCGCACGCCCGCTGCAGCAGCTCGGGTCGCAGCTGTTCGTCGAGGAATTCGTCGGCGGTGCCTTGGTCGACGAGCAGTTCGCTGCGCCGGGCGCCGTCCTCGATCAGCGCGACCGCATCATAGCCGCGCCAGATCGCGCGATCGTCGCCGCAATAGGCCGCCAGCGCCTTTCGCCCCCACGGCACCTGGGACGGCGCGACGATCGGCGCGAAGGCGCTGACCGAGCGATATCGGTCGGGGTAGCGCAGGCCCATGACGAGCGCGCCGTGGCCGCCCATCGAATGGCCGGCAATACTCGCGCGCGCCGGGTCGACGGGGAAATGCTCGGCGATCAGCGCGGGCAGCTCGTCGGCGATGTAGCTATGCATCGCGAAGTGCGGCGTCCAGGGTTGTTCGGTGGCATCGACATAGAAACCCGCTCCCTGCCCCAGATCGTAGCTGTCGGCATTGGCGACGCCGGGGCCGCGCGGGCTGGTGTCGGGCGCGACGAAGACGATGCCGTGCCGGGCGCAGGCGGCGTGATATTCGCCCTTGTCGGTGACGTTGGCGTGGGTGCAGGTCAGCCCCGACAAATATGTCAGCACGGGCAGCTTCGCGCCCGGCGCGTGGTCGGGCACGAACACCGAAAAGGTCATGTCGGTGCCGGTGACGGCGCTGGTATGTCTATACACACCCTGGACGCCGTCATGGCTGCGGTTTTCGCTGATGGTCTCGAGCGTCATGCGGCGATCAGGCGACGCGTTTGAGCGCGCATAATTTGTTGCCGTCGGGATCGCGCAGATAGGCGAGATAGAGCTGGACGCCGCCGCCTTCGCGAATGCCCGGGGGATCCTCGATCGCGGTGCCGCCATTGGCAACCCCGGCCTTTTCCCAGGCATCGGCCTGTTCGGGCTCCATCGCGAAGCCGATCGTCATGCCGTTGCCCGGGCTCGCCGCCTGGCCGTCGATCGGCCGGGTGACGAGGAACGAGGCACCGTTGTGGCGATAGGCGATGCGGCCCTTGGGATCGATGACGCCGGGCCTGGCGCCCATTTCGGCGAAGATCGCGTCGTAGAATTTCTTCGATCGGTCGATGTCGTTCGATCCGACCATCATATGGCTGAACATAGGCGCTTCCTTCTTTAGTAGACCACGACGGAGCGGATGCTCTCGCCCGCATGCATCAGGTCGAATCCCTTGTTGATCTCGTCGAGCGAGAGGACGTGGGTAATCATCGGGTCGATCTCGATCTTGCCCGACATATACCAGTCGACGATCTTGGGCACGTCAGTCCGGCCGCGCGCGCCGCCGAACGCGGTTCCGCGCCAGTTGCGCCCGGTGACCAGCTGGAACGGGCGCGTCGCGATTTCCTTGCCCGCCTCGGCGACGCCGATGACGATGCTCGTCCCCCAGCCCTTGTGGCAGCATTCGAGCGCCTGGCGCATGACCGTGGTGTTGCCGGTGCAGTCGAAGCTGTAATCGGCGCCGCCGTCGAGCATCGCGACGAGGTGCGCGACGACGTCGCCGACCTGTTGCGGATTGACGAAGTCGGTCATGCCGAACTTTCGGCCCCATTCCTCCTTGTCGGGATTGATGTCGACGCCGACGATGCGCCCGGCGCCCGCCAGCCGCGCGCCCTGGATGACATTGAGGCCGATCCCGCCGAGGCCGAAGACGACGACGTTGTCGCCGGGCCGGACGTCGGCGGTGTTGATCACTGCACCGACGCCGGTGGTGACGCCGCAGCCGATATAACAACTCGACTGGAACGGTGCGTCCTTGCGGATATTGGCGACCGCGATTTCTGGCAGGACGGTGAAGTTCGAAAACGTCGAACAGCCCATGTAATGGAAGATCGTCTCGCCCTTGTACGAAAAGCGGCTCGTGCCGTCGGGCATTAGCCCCTTGCCCTGCGTTTCGCGGATCGCGCTGCAGAGGTTGGTCTTGCCACTGAGGCACATTTTACATTGGCGGCATTCGGGCGTGTAGAGCGGGATGACGTGGTCGCCGACCGCGACGCTCGTCACGCCCGCGCCGATTTCGCGCACGATCCCCGCGCCTTCATGGCCGAGGACGCTGGGGAACAGGCCCTCGCTGTCGAGGCCATCCAAGGTGTAGGCATCGGTGTGGCAGATGCCCGTCGCCATGATCTCGACGAGCACCTCGCCGGCCTTCGGGCCTTCGAGATCGAGTTCGACGACCTCGAGCGGTTGCTTGGGCGCAAAGGCGACGGCGGCACGGGTTTTCATGCGACTTTATACTCCGGTTTCAACATTCGACGACCGAGACGGCGAGCCCGCCCTTCGAGGTTTCCTTGTATTTCGAGCGCATGTCGCGCCCGGTGGCGAACATCGTCGCGATGACCTTGTCGAGGCTGACCATGTGGGTGCCGTCGCCGATCATCGCGATGCGCGCGGCGTCGATCGCTTTCACCGCGCCCATCGCGTTGCGTTCGATGCACGGGATCTGGACGAGCCCGCCGATCGGATCGCAGGTGAGGCCGAGATTGTGCTCCATGCCTATTTCGGCCGCGTTTTCGATTTGGGCATTGGTGGCGCCGAGCGCGGCGGCGAGACCCGCTGCGGCCATCGAGCAGGCGACGCCGACCTCGCCCTGGCAGCCGACCTCGGCGCCTGAAATGCTCGCGTTGCGCTTGTAGAGCGCGCCGATCGCGCCGGCGGTGAGCAGGAAAGTGCGCACGCCTGCTTTGTCGCCGTCGTAGAATTTCTCGTAAAGCCGGATCACCGCGGGGATGATGCCCGCCGCGCCGTTGGTCGGCGCGGTGACGACCTGGCCGCCCGCCGCATTCTCTTCATTGACCGCCATCGCCCACAGGTTGATCCAGTCCATCGCCGCCATCGGGTCGTTGGCACGGCGCAGCCGCTTTTCGTCGAGGTCGTCGGCGATCTGCGGCGCGCGCCGCTTGACGTTGAGCCCGCCCGGGAGGATGCCGCCCGAGCAACAGCCGCGATCGATCGAGGCCGCCATCGCCGCGGCGATATGGTCGAGCCGCGCCTCGATATCGCCATCGGGATCGCGCGCACGTTCGTTCGCCATGACGATCTCGGCGAAACTCATCCCCTCGCGCTCGCCGATCTCAAGCAGCTGCTCGCCCGAACAGAATTCGTAGGGGACGGGCACGTCGGTCACGTCGCCGCTCGTGGCGTCGTCGATCTCGTCCTCGTTGACGACGAAGCCGCCGCCGATCGAATAATAAGCGCGCCGCGCGATGCTGTCGCCGGCGCTGTCGAACGCCTCGAACGCCATCGCGTTGCTGTGGTATTTCTGCTTCTGGCGCGTGTTGAAGCGGATGTCGCGCGCGGGATGGAAGGCGACGTCGCGCCCGCCCATCAGCGGTAACAGCCCCTCGGCATTGGCGCGCGCCCAATGGCCCGCGATCGCCTCGCCGCTCGTGGTTTCGGGACGCTCGCCGGCGAGTCCCGCGGCGACCGCGGTGTCCGATGCATGTCCCTTTCCGGTCAGCGCGAGCGAACCGTAGAAATCGACGACGACGTGCGCCACGCGGTCGCTCAGGCCATTGTCTTCGATCCACGCGCCGAAGCGCCCGGCCGCCACCATCGGCCCGGTGGTGTGCGAACTCGACGGGCCCACGCCGATCTTGAACAGTTCAAATACGCTAATCGCCATGGCGCGCGTGGTAGCGCGTCGGGCGCGTCGGCGCGAGACGCAATTTCCTTGCGCGACACGTTTTGACTGCCACTATGTCCGGCAAACGCAGATCATATCCCAGGGGAAATTCCATGCGCCGTTCCGTCACGCTCTTGCTCGCCTCGGCCGCCTTCATCGCCGCCCCCGCCTTTGCGCAGCTGCCGCCCGAACAGCAGGACAAGCCGGTCGAACAGACGCAGGCGCCCGAGAACGAGGTCCTCGATGCCGAGGCAAAGCCCGTTGCCCTGCCCATCCCCGGCAGCGGCACGCCCGCGCCCGCTGCGCAGCAGGCTGTCGCGCCGAGCGCAGCACGCGATACGTCGAAATGGAACGTCGAAAACCCGCCCTACGGGACGATCCGCCAGGTCGCCATCCGCACCGACCAGGGGAGCTGGATCGACGTCGACGTCAGCCCCGACGGTCGGCGCATCGCCTTCACCCTGCTCGGCGACATCTACACCATGCCGATTTCGGGCGGCACGCCGACGCGCATTTCGGCAGGGTTCGCGTGGGAGGTCCACCCGCGCTGGTCGCCCGACGGCAGCCGGATCGCCTTTACCTCCGATCGCGGCGGCGGCGACAATATCTGGATCATGAATGCCGACGGCAGCGACAAGCGCGCACTGACATCCGAGAAATTCCGCCTGATGAACCAGCCGAGCTGGTCGCCCGACGGCCGCTATATCGTCGCCAAGAAGCATTTCACCACCGGCCGCTCGCTGGGCACCGGCGAGATCTGGCTCTATCACGTCTCGGGCGGTGGCGGCGTCCAGCTGGTCAAGCGTTCCAGCGAGGCGTTTCAGAAGGAACTGGGCGAGCCGATCTTCGCGCCCGACGGCAAGCGCATCTACTTCACCAAGAATGTCACCCCGGGCAACACCTTCATCTATGCACAGGATTCGAACGGCAACCTGTTCGACATCCTCGAATACGACATCGATACCGGCAAGACCGAAACCGCGGTGTCGGGCCTCGGCGGCGCGGTCCGTCCGACGCCCTCGCCCGACGGCAAGATGATCGCCTTCGTCCGCCGCGAGCAGACCCGCTCTAAGCTCTACGTCAAGGACCTCGTCTCGGGCGAGGAACGCAAGATCTACGACGATCTCGACCAGGACGTGCAGGAAACCTGGGCGGTCACCGGCGTCTATCCCAACATGGACTGGACCCCCGACAGCAAGTCGGTCGTCTTCTGGGCGGGCGGGCATATCAACCGCGTCGATGCCGACGGATCGAACGCGCGCGTCATCCCCTTCGCGATCAACGATACGCGCGGCGTGATTGATGCGCCGCATCCGGTGATCGAGGTTGCCCCCGACAGCTTCACAACCGCGATCCCGCGCTTTGCCGC
>Ga0100390_10000154_pt1 | contig 65895 bp, 56 predicted proteins | sample CryGeymeta201514_FD_81540 | JGI IMG/M metagenome (GOLD analysis project Ga0100390, IMG submission 81540) | Groundwater microbial communities from Crystal Geyser aquifers in Utah, USA - Crystal Geyser metaG 2015-14 | ecosystem: Environmental > Aquatic > Deep subsurface > Groundwater | place... | reverse complement strand
CTTCCAATTCAACACACGAAGAAAAAAATTTTTGATGTAAATGTTGGAGGAACTAAAAATATTCTTGATACATGCTTAAAAACAAAAGTAAAACGGGTTGTTTTTATTTCAACAACAGCAATGTATGGCGTACCGCGCCATCTTCCCGAAAAAGAAACAGATCCAATTTACCCAATAGGACATTATGGTGAATCAAAAGCGGAAGCTGAAAAATTATGTCGCAAATATGAAAAAAAGGGGTTACAAATAAATATTATCCGCCCAAAATCTTTTTTAGGACCGGAGCGTCTCGGAGTCTTCACAATTTGGTTTGAAGCAATTTATAATAACAAACCCGTCTTAATACTTGGAAAGGGAAACAATCTCTACCAACTGCTTGAAGTTCAAGATGTTTGCCAAATTGTTGAAAAAGCATTATTATCTAAAAAAAGCGGGGGAACATTTAATGCCGGCGCAAAAGAGTTTGGAACTTGGCAATCTGATCTTGGCGCGCTTATAAAACACGCAAGGTCAAAATCAAAAATCCTTGGTCTTCCCGTTCTTCCTTCCCAACTTGCGCTTTCAATTCTTGAATTTTTTAATCTATCTCCAATTGTTGCGTGGCATTATAAAACTTTTCCTGTAAATTCATACGTTTCAATTGAAAAAGCACAAAAAGAATTAGGATTCCAACCTACTAAATCCAACAAAGAAATATTAATAGAAAGCTATGATTGGTATGCAAAACACCGAAAAGAATTTTTAGGGCATACCGGAAAAACACATAGAACGATATGGAATTTTAAACTTCTGGATATTATAAATAAATTTTTATGAGAGGAAAAATAAAAAAACAAGTTATCGGATTTGATTTTGATAAAGTATTTGTTGATTATCCACCTCTTGTTCCGGCAAAAATTATTGATTTTCTTTATAAAAAGAAAAACGGCAAGCTTTCATATCGTTTCCCAAATAGTTTTGAACAAAAAATTCGTATCCTTTCTCATTACCCCATATTTCGCCGTCCGATAAAAAATAACGTTAAAATACTTGGTCTTCTTTTTGACAACAAACATGAACTTCATCTTATATCAAGCCGTTTTTCTTTTCTTGAAAAAAGGACAAAAGCTTGGCTTGAAAAAAATAATTTCTCAAAATTTTTTAGAGATACTCACTTTAATTTTGAAGACCATCAACCCCATTTATTTAAATCCGGGGTAATACATAAATTGAGAATTGAAAAATTTGTTGATGATGATTTAGATTTGTTAAATTTTCTTGCCAAAAAAAATCCATTAGTAAAACTTTTCTGGATTTCTCCACGTAAATCAAATACGGTTTTGCCTAAAAATATAACCCATATAAAAAATTTAGAAGAGTTTTTAGAAAAATATTTGTAAATGATTGCTGATTTTTTTTCTTTATTGCAATGGTATTTTGTTTTTCTTATTATTGGAATTGTTTTTTTTCCAATAACAAACTCCATTTTCAGAAATTTTCCTGACAGAGGATATATATTCTCAAAAATACTTGGTATCGCTTTTATTTCCTATTCTGTATTTTTTCTAAGCATTACAAAACTTTTACCTTTCACAACCGTTTCAATCATTCTTGTGTTGTTCATTTTTCTTGTTATAAACATATTTGTCGGAAAGAAAACTACTCAAGAAATTTCAAAAAAAAATATTATTATTTTTGTTTTTGAAGAAATACTTTTCTTAATATGCCTTCTTTTCTGGGCCTTTGTAAGGGGGCATGAACCAAGCATCCACGGTCTTGAAAAGTTTATGGATTTTGGGTTTATTAATTCGATCATTCGGGCACGCTACCTTCCCCCGCCCGACATGTGGTTTACTCCATACCCAATTAACTATTATTATTTCGGCCATTTCACAACAGCTCTACTTACAAAATTATCTTTTCTCCCCTCTTACATTACGTATAATCTTATGCTGTCAACTATTTTTGCTTTTACTTTTACGGGGAGTTTTTCTCTGGGGGCTGCTTTTTTTGGAAAAATTTTTTTGAAGAAAAATTTTTTTGCCGGATTGTTTTCTGCAGTTTTTGTATCTTTGGCAGGAAATCTTCACACAATTTATACTTTTTTTACGCCTTACAAAAATGAGTCCCCGGTATCTCCTATAAATCTTTCCTTTTCACCATCAACTTTTCCAAACATCTACTGGTATCCAAATGCGACACGGTTTATCCCCTTTACAATTCATGAATTCCCCCTCTATTCATTTGTTGTTTCAGATTTACACGGACATGTTATTGACATTCCGTTTGTACTTTTAGGAATTGCAATTATTTATAAAATATTTACGGATAAAAAAGTAAGATTCTCCTCTTTAATCCTCTCCTCTTTAATACTTTCAATAATGTATATGACTAATGCATGGGATGCAATAATTTACGGACTACTATTCTTTATTTGTATTTCTTTTATATACGCCCGCGAAAAAGAATACAAACTTGCAAAAATATTCAGTCTTCCAAATCTTTTAAAAATTCTCAAATCTTTTGCAATGCTTTTTGCTGGAATAATTGCATTTACACTTCCGTTTAGCGTTCATTTCAAGCCTTTTGTTTCAGGTCTTGGAATAATTTGTCCACCAAATTTTTTGGTACAACTTGGACATATCGGACCGTTTTTATTTGAACCCAACCACTGTCAAAGATCTCCTCTTTGGCAATTATTAATTCTTTATGGATTTTTCTACTTTTTCATATTTACTTTCGTCGTCTTTTTTCTAAAACGCGTCAATGCAAAAAAAACTCAGGAAACTGATTTTTTCATGCTTATTTTAATTTTTGTTTCAATCATTCTTATTATTATTCCGGAATTTGTATATGCAAAAGATATTTATCCCGCACACTACAGGGCAAATACAATGTTTAAGCTTGTATATCAAGCATTTATTCTTCTCTCGCTTGTTTCAGGGTTTGCTATCGTAAGAATTCTTTCTGCAAAAAAAAATATTCTTTTCTTTTTTGCAACTTTAATCTTGTCAACTTGCGTACTTTTATATCCATTTTTTGCAGTTTTTTCTTACTATTCAAATCTTAAAAATTACACAGGACAAGATGGGCTTTTATATTTAAAAACCATTCGCCCGCAAGATTATGACGCTGTTCTTTGGATAAATAAAAATATTACCGGGCAGCCGGTTATAGTTGAAGCGCAAGGAGATTCATACACTGATTATGCTAGAATTTCATCCAATACCGGTCTTCCTACAATACTTGGATGGACGGTTCATGAGTGGCTATGGCGGGGAACATACGATATTCCTTCACCCCGAATTGCCGAAGTACAAACAATTTATGAAGAAAAGGATATCCAAAAAACCAAATTGCTTTTGGATAAATACCATGTTTCCTACGTGTACGTTGGTGACTTGGAGCGCGAAAAATATCCGCACCTTTTTGAAGAAAAATTTATAAAAATAGGAACCAAGATTTACGACAGACAGAAAACAAAAATATACAAAATTAAATATTAATTTTTTACTTCAGAAACGCCGATCCCTTTGTCATTCACTGTACATACATTCCCCTTTATAATACAATCTATATACGCGTGTATCTCTGAAAAATCACCATCTCCTGCTCGCGGAATTAAAACCCATTCGTAATCTTGTTTTGCCGAAATATCAGGATGAATCAGTATTCCGTTTCTTTTTTCCTGCTCGCTTCCGAAATCAAGAACTGTATTTTTTACTTTTGCTCCGCGTACCTTTTTAGCAAGTTTTATAAAATCATCAAATTCTGAAGGTTTTATATCCATGTCAATATTTTGGGAAATAATATTATATATTCCAAAAACTTTAACCGGGTTAAGGATTATTCCCAAAGAAAAAACTTTTTTTTCTATTGCAGTTATTGTCTCTTGCTGACGCTGGCTTCTTGCGAAGTCGTTACCTTCTTCGCCAATAGCGTGGCGCGAGCGGACAAAATCAAGAGATTGATTTCCGTTCATGTGAGTTAAGCCTTTTTCAAAATGCACTTTTCTATATCTACAAGGAAAGGCTTCCAGCTGGGATGAAGCAGTTGAAAGTAGAAGAAGTTCTTCTTCTTTGTGTCCACACGTATCGTTTTCTTTACCTTCAATTGGATACTCCAGATCAGTCAAATCTCGTTTGACATCAACTTCAATTCCTCCAAGATAATCTACGAGTTTCACAAATCCCTGAAAATCTAACACAAACACGTAGTCAACCGGTTCTCCTATCACTTTTTGTACGACTGCCCGCGAAAGAATTTTGCCTTTTTTATCTTTATCTTGGCCGATACTATACGCCGTATTTATTCTTTGGGAAATATCGGGAATCCATAAATCGCGGGGTATAGACACAAGCTCAACTGACTTTGCCGTAGGATTAACGTGTGCAAAAATAAGCGTATCTGTTAGATCCGGTCCTTCATGAGTCCCTCCACCAATACCCAAAAGAAGAATATTAACACTACCATCGCTTTCTTTTTTTAGCTCAATGTTTTTATTAAAAATTAGGCTGTAAAGAAATGAGGTCGAAAGCGAAATTTGCCGAAAGAAAGCAATTCCAAGAACTATACAAATGATGCCAAACCCAAAAAGAATTTTATTCCTGTTTTCGGAGACTTTCTTTTTCAACATGCTTTGATAAGATTTGTAAATGTTTCGGGGTCAAGACTCGCGCCGCCAACTAAAAATCCTTGCAAAAACGGTATTCCCAAATATTCGTTTACGTTTTTATCCGAAACACTTCCTCCATAAAGAAGCTTTGCTGACGAGATGTTTTTTATTTTCTCAAAAACTTTTGCGACGTCTTCTCGGCTTTCAGGAATTCCTGTTCCAAAAGTTGAAATAGCACTTGGCGGCTCATACACAACGTAATTTGCGCCTTCCGGAATAAATGAATTTTCGTCTTGTATGCAAATAAGAGGTGTCAAATTATTTTTTACTACTTGGCTGAATTTTTCTTTAAGACTTGTATCGTTTTCCATGAAATATTTTTTTCTTTCAGAATGGTTTAGTAAAACATAAGACGCAAACTCGCCTACTTGCCGCGCGGAAACTTCACCGGTATACGCACCGTCAGGAAACGAAGAAACAGTTTGGGCGCCGAAAGAAATAGGTAAGTTATTTTCTTTTGCAAATGCGGCGCAAGCCGGAAGCGCTATAAACTGAGGGAGTATAACAATTTCTTTATCCACCTTCGCAGAAAACCTAGAGCTTAAGTTAGAGGATGAATGCGAAGAAATTTCTGCTTCGGCGGATTCCGCTCCGTTGGGCAGAGTGGAGAAGATACCGCGGGCGTTAACCCGCGGAGCTTCATTGTTCAAAAGCAGGTCGGGAAAAACACTTTTGAGCTTTTGTAAAAACTCGATACTCTCAAAAACAGTCTTATGACTCTTCCAGTTAGCAACTATTATAAATTTATCCATAAGACTATTATATGTCATTTCTGTCTAATTCCCAACATTACATTTTGCTTATTACGCGCAGCCTTGTTATACTCTTATACAAGAATGCCAAACCAATTTTCCCATCCATGGAGCAAAGAAGAGCTTAATTTTATTGAAAAAAGTATTGGCAAGTTAACCTATGGACAGATGGGCAGAATAATTAATCGTACTGCGTCATCCATACAATCTAAGGTTAGATATATGCCATTTCAGCAGAAAGTTAAAAAATATTCAGTTGATTCATCTTTTTTTAACACGTGGTCTGCAGAAATGGCATATGTTCTTGGTTTTATAGCAGCCGATGGAAATGTTTATAAAACTGAAAGAACACACATTTTACAAATTGCAAGTGATGATATAGATATTATTGAAAAAATACAAATTGCCTTAAAACATAACGGACCAATTCATTTTAAGCAACGCGAAAATGGGAAAACATCATATAGCCTTCGTATTTGTGATCTTTTACTTTTTAATAGCCTATTAAATCTAGGTATTACTGAAAGAAAAAGTCTCACAATAACACCCCCCTTTATCCCCAAACCCTACATACATCATTACATAAGTGGATACTTTGATGGTGACGGATCTGTTTCCTATAGAAAAGTGTCTTATAAAAGTAGACTGGTAGTTGATATATACACTGCAAGTTTTTATATGGCTAGTTTTCTGTATGAAAAAATAAAAGAACAGATGGGTGATCTATATAAAGGTAAATTATATGCTACATTAGCTCACCAAAAAACTAGGTACTACTCTATAAGGCTAGGACATAAGGCATCGGAACAATTATTTAAGTATATATATAAAAATGCAAACAATTTGTATCTTGAGAGAAAATATAATAAGTTCATTATGAGAACACGTTATGAAGTTTGACCTTTCAACCCTTAATAAGGAACAAAGAAAAGCAGTAATCTTTACCGAAGGACCAAGTATCGTACTGGCAGGAGCAGGTTCTGGCAAAACGAAGATTCTGGTTTATAAAACCATTTATCTTATCCAAAAGGGTGTAAGCCCAAACAACATTCTCCTTTCTACTTTTACAAATAAGGCTGCCGGAGAAATGAAAGAACGAATAAGAAAAATTTTTGCAAAAGAAAAAAACATTCCATGCAATACTTTTCCTACTATTGGCACATTTCATTCTCTTTGCGTACGTATTTTAAGGCGTCATGGAAAATCTGGAGGAATTTCTTCACATTTTCAAATTTATGACACATCTGATCAACTGGATACATTAAAGAGTGCATTTGAAAAAATTGATATCTCACAAAAAAATATCAAGCCAAGAAGCGTTTTACAAACAATTTCTCAGGCAAAAAATCAAATGATTGACCCTCTAGTTTATGCTTCTTTTGCTCGTGGATATTTTCAGGAAGCGGTTGCAAAGCTTTACCCTGTTTATCAAGATCTGTTGCGTAACCAAGACGCTTTGGACTTTGACGATTTGCTTCTTGAGACAATAAAGCTTTTGCAAAAAAATCCTGAAATACTTACCTTTTATCAAAAACAATTCTTGTACACATTAGTTGATGAATACCAAGACACCAATCAAGCACAATATATTCTTACAAAACTTCTTGGAGGGGGAACAAGGAATATTTGTATAGTCGGAGATTTTTCCCAAAGCATCTATTCTTTCAGAGGGGCAGATTTTCGCAACCTTGAAAAATTTAAGAAAGATTTTCCCGACGCCGCAACATTTCCTCTCTCTCAAAATTACCGCTCTACACAAAAAATATTGGACGCTGCATATTCTGTAATCTCAAAAAATACGACTCACCCAATTCTTTCTCTTTGGACCGAAAACAGTCAAGGGAAAGACATAAGACTGTATGAGGCAACCAGCGAACACAATGAGGCAGAATTTATTATTCAAACAATTCTTGAGAAAATTGAAAACGACCCTAAATTTTGTTTTTCAGACGTTGCTGTTTTATACCGTATGAACGCACAGTCACGTTCTCTGGAAGAAACTTTTTTACACAACAGCATTCCGTATTTGCTAATTGGAGGAACCAGATTTTATGAACGGAGAGAAGTAAGAGACGTGCTTTCATATCTTTCGTATCTTGCAAATCAAAAAAATATGACTGCTTTAAAACGTATAACAAAACTTGGTAAAAAAAGACTTTTGCTTTTTGAAGAATATCTTTCTGTCTTTAACGAAAAAAATTATATGGAGAAAAAAAATACTATCGAGTTGCTTGATGAGGTTGTAAAAAAAACTTCATATCTTAACATGTATGACCAAGACGATGAAGAAGACAGAAACAGGCTTGAAAACATAAAAGAGTTGAGATCGGTTGCAATAGAATTTCCAAACCTCTTACAATTCTTGGAAAACGTTGCTCTTGTTGAACAAGAATATCTCCCGGACCTGCCTGCCGGCAGGCAGGTCAAACAGGAAAAACCGGATGCAGTTACCCTTATGACCATGCACGCGGCAAAAGGATTGGAATTTAGACTTGTTTTTATCGTCGGCATGGAAGAAGGACTTTTTCCGCATGCCCAGTCTCTTCTTAACTCAGGGGAAATTGAAGAAGAAAGACGGCTTTGCTATGTTGGAATAACACGAGCAAAAGAAGAACTTTTTCTAACTTTTGCAAAAAGGAGGCTTTATTTTGGACAAGTCACATCCAATACTGTCTCACGGTTTATAATGGAACTTCCTGATGAAGTACTTTCTAAAAATTATATAAATAGATATATTGATGAGCCAAGCTACTTATAATTTAAAATTAACAATTATAAATTTGAAATGAAATATAAATTTTAAAAATTTAAACATTGAAAATTCAATAAAAATTGAAAATTTAAACATTGAAAATTAATCATGGTTGACTTTATTGATATAGACGAAAATAAAAAGGACGATTACAATAATATCGTAAACCACCCATTGCAAAGTTATGAATGGGGAGAATTTAGAAAAAAAACAGGAGCCGGTATTATCAGACAAGCAAAACTTTCAGGCAAAAAAATTGATGAGGCTTTTTGCCTAACTCTTCATAAAACGCCTTTCTTAAAATCATTTATAGGCTATCTTCCAAAAGGAAATTTACCGACAAACGAATTACTTACACACTTATTAGAAATCGGGCGAGAAAATAAATGTATTTTTATCCAGCTCGAACCAAACACCACAGAAATTGAAAATTTAAAATTGAAAATTGAAAATTTAGGCCTTGTGTCTTCGGCCCATCCTCTTTTTACAAAATTCACTTTTATTCTTGACATCACAAAAAATGAAGACGAATTATTAAAAGATATGCATCCAAAGACGCGGTACAACATAAAAGTTGCCCAAAAATATGACATTGAAATCGTAGAGGACAATTCCGAAAAAGGATTTGATGCATACCAAAAATTATTGTGGCAAACAACCAACAGGCAGGGATTTTACGCACACACTCCCGCCTACCACAAAACGCTTTGGGAAACTCTTCCCAAAACACCGAAAAAAAACGAATTGTCTTATCACCTTTTTCATGCAAAGTATAAAAATGAAACCATAACCTCTTGGGTTCTTTTTGTTTTTGGTGATACTCTTTATTATCCTTATGGCGCATCAAGCCGCATACACCGCGAAAAAATGGCGTCAAATCTTTTATGCTGGGAAGCCATTAAGTTTGGGAAGAAACTTGGACTTACAAAATTCGATATGTGGGGAGCGCTTGGACCAAATCCGGACAAAAATGACCCGTGGTATGGATTTCATAGATTTAAAGAAGGGTACGGAGGAAAACTGACGGAATTTGTAGGAAGTTATGACCTTGTTATAAATCCTGTTTTATACCAGACATATAAAGTCGCTGACAAGCTCCGTTGGGCCGCTCTTAAATTTAAAAAGCGTTAAGCTCAAATTCTGTAGAGATAAATTTTGTTTTTTTTGTCTTCTGAAATCTGTTTTAATGGAACTTTATATTTTAAGCTTACAATTTTTGTCCCTGGTTTTAATTCCTTTTTTAATTTTGGCATAATTCTTGTAATAACCGCCGGAACTAAGTAAAAATATATAACTGTCGCATCAGACAAATTCACTTTCTTAAAATCTTGGCGAATAAATTTAGCGTTTGAAACATTACTCATTTGTTTTCTAAAGGTAGAAACAAAATATCGCGTGTAATCAATTTCAATTCCGGTTGCCTTTTTTGCCCTAAACTCATTTGCTGCAGTTAAAATAAATTCTCCGTCCCCGCTTCCCAATTCGTAGACAATATCGTGTCTTGAAATTTTCGCAAGTCGGCATGCGGCTCTTGCTATTTTTCTATTTGTCCTCCACCAAGGAGACCACGGACTGTCAGGAGGCCACACAAACGATAAAACTAAAAGAAGGAAAAAAATAAATGCAAAAAGAATAACATCTATAAGGATAGACACATTCATATTTTGAAAATCACCTTCCCAAGTATATTTTTTGTCGACAGATATCCAAAGCTACGACTGTCAGTGCTTTCTTTTTTATTATCCCCAATAACAAAAATTTCATTCTGATCAATTCTTTGAATACGCTTAATAAGTTTATTTTTATGAAACTTGCATATAACAACGTCGTTTATTCTCGGCTTAAACATTATATATGCCCAAACAAATACAAGTACTTTTTCTCCATTTAAAAATGCAGGCGCCATACTATTTCCTGAGATTTGATAAACAAAAAAAGGGGATATTTTTTTAAACACAACAGTTGTTAAATTTTTGAAGCGGAAAAAATATTTGCAATTTCATCAACTGCACGGATAAGTTCTTGTGCACTGATTTCATCAACCGTCTGTTTATTTTTTGAGCATAATTTTGCCGCATTCCAAAACCTTTCATGCAGATCCGGAGCTCTTCCCAAGTGTTCGGGCTTGAAATAGTCCGTCCATAAAATTAGTAATTCTTCTTTGCATTTTTGGGCGTGAACATCTTTTGTCAAAACCATACGAACAAAAGAATTCCTGTCATTAACCGATGGGTTTTCCGTTGGCAATTCTTTTATTTTCTGAACCATTTTAAGAACTGTTGCGGCTGCAATCTGCGCAGGTTTTGGATCATAGATTCCACACGGAACATCACAGTGTGCATAACAGATTTCATGGGGGAAAATTTTATATAAGAATTTAAAATTCATATTAATACACTAACATAACAGTTATTCAATTTCAATATTTTTACTTGCAGATTGTATGTGCTCCACTCAATGCTTCAGTTAATCTACCTGGATCAAGCTGATATTTGTCTATTAGGTCATTTTCGGAATGATCAAGTAAGTCGCAGGAAAGAATAATATTATTTTGTAATAAACGCTGTTTTTCACCAAGCGTCAAAGATGGAAGAATTGTCACAGGATACATTTTAGGACTTTCGACAAAAGCCTGTAGGCTTTTTTCTTCAGGATAATTCCACGCAAGAATTTTCATATTTTTACACCTTGCGTATGAAATTGCATCAGTTGTAAGCTTAGTATTTGTGATAACCCAAACATCGCTTATATCATTTTTTACCTTCACATCAAGATAACGAGCATACATATATAGCATTACTTGTACATCTGTTTTTCCAATTTGTTGGTTATGAAATTTTGCCTCAACAATTTCTTTTTTGCCGTCTTTTTCCAAAACCAAATCAATTTCATGTGTCACACATTCTCCTCGCATCGGAACATCAACAATTGTCTTATACCCTTCATGGGTAAAAATCCGCGCCAAAAATCTTTCAAAAGGAAAACCTGTTGGTCCAAGCTCAAAAACTGCCTGACGAAGATTAAATTTAAGTGATGATTTTGTGTCTTTCTTTTCTAAAAATTCCAGAATGTGTGTAAAAACTTCATGAGTTGAAACTTCTCCATGAAGCTTCTCTTCTATGTGCTGGAGTGCCTTCTCTTGCAATTCTTGAGGAACCCCAACTCTTTGCATGGAGTGAATAACTTTTTCTCGCGAATAAGGCTCGGCTTCTCCATTTTTTTTAATAACCACAATACCTTTATCCATATATATTTAGAATATCACATTCAATTCATGTGATACAATTGTCGCGTGAAGAAAATTGTTTCAATTATATACGTCTATTACAACACTCCAAATGAGCTAACTTCATCCTTGAACTCTATAAAAAAAGCTATCGGAAAATATTCTTATGAAATAATAATTGTAGATAATGATTCTCCTAAAAAATTGCCCACTAATCTTTTAAAAAATACAGAACTAAAAGTTATATATAGCGCAAAAAATATTGGGTTTGGGAAAGCTGCAAATTTAGCTGCAAAAAAAGCACAAGGACAATATCTTCTTGTAACAAACCCCGATGTCATTTTTGGGGAAAATTCAATTAAAAAACTTATTGAGGAAGCCGGGCTTGAAAAAAAATTGGGAGCTCTTGCGCCGCAACAACTAGACACTCACGGAAATATTCTTCAAAGCATAGGCGGCGCACCCTTCTTGCCGGACGGACTTTTTGTATTTTCTTTTATTAACAAGCTGTTTCCACAAAACAAATATTCTAAAAGGTATTGGTTGCCTGACCTAGATAGAACCAAAAAACAAGAAGTTGAAACGCTGGGAGGTGCTTGTATTCTTTTCCCAAAAATGGTTTTTTTAAAATTAAAAGGTTTTGATCCACGTTTTTTTATGTATTTTGAAGAAGCCGATATCTGCTATCGAATAAGAAAATTAAATCTTAAACTCATATACCTGCCAGACGCAAAAGTCACACACCTTGTTGGAAGAAGTACCCAAGACAAAAAATTCATACAAAAGACATTTGAAAAAAGCAGATATAAATTTTTTGAAAAATACCACGGAATACTTCCTGCTATTCTTGCGGAACTTTTTCTACGGCTGTCTTCGCGTATTGTACAAAAGAAGATGCTACAATAATTTTAAATGAAAAAGTTATACCTCTCTGTTTTGGCAGTAGTACTCGTTTTAGCCGTTTTTCAAAGAAACTTCATTCTTAAAAGCTTTGATAGTTTTTATTATAGATCCACATGCGATACCCCTATTCACTATAAAACGGGCTTTATTGACAAGAGGTTTAATATTTCAGAAAATGAATTTCTAGCTGACATACAACAGGCAACAAACTTATGGGGAGTATTTGCGCAAAAAGATTTATTTGTCCCGGATCCAAAAGGAACTTTGGTAATAAATTTGGTTTTTGACAAGCGACAAGCACTGAATAATCAAATAAGCCAGCTTGAAAATACTCTTGAAAGTAAAAAAAGCCAGATTAATCCTGAAATCGCACAATATGAAAAAGATGTGGAAGACTTCAAGCGCCGGTCAAACAGTCTAAATGAAGAAATAATAAGCTGGAACAATAAAGGCGGCGCTCCGCCCGAAGTTTTTAACCGGCTTACCAAAGATCAAAAGTCCTTGCAGGAAGATGCGGCAAGACTCAATGCAACGGCTGATAGACTTAACCAAACAACAAATCTTTTTAATGTAGACGTTGGGAAACTAAATGAAACAGTAAGTACTTTCAACCAAGCTCTTGCAAAAAGGCCGGAAGAAGGACTCTATGACGGGCGGCAAAACGAAATTTATATTTACTTTCTTACAGACAAAAACGAGCTTATCCACACACTTGCTCACGAGTTAGGACATGCATTAAGTCTTAATCACGCAATAAATACAGATTCAATTATGTATCCGTACACAACAAAAACGATTATGCTATCAAGCGAGGACAGAAAAGCGCTTCAAAAGCTTTGCGCAAAACAAAGCCTTTTTGAGATATTTGTAAAACGGGTGGAAGTTGTGATAGAAAATTTAAGAAACGCAAAAACAAATTGACTTCACTTTCAGAGAAATATCAATACTCCCAAAAAATTGATAATTATTCCAAAAAACATGACTATTAACAGCACGGGCCTAGAAAGATACGGCATTGATAAAATTAAACATAACAAAAGCAGAGGAAACACGTCGAAAAAGTAACGGTTGCCAAATTGTATCCAGCCGGTTCCACAATAAAACATCAAGAACACAAACGTAATCAATGCTGTTACTCCCGCAATTACCAAAAACTGACGTTTTTTTGCATCAAGTTGTTTTCGTTTGAAAAAAAGAATTATCGGCAATAATATTGATGGATAAACCATCAAAACACTATTCCCTTCGGGGTCAATCTTAAATATATTCAGCAGATAATAATATATATTATGCCAAACGTACTTAACTGATAGAAAATTACCGCTTTTCACAATTGCATCAAAGCGCGGGCTCCCTTCCACAAAACGCGCACCAGTTTCAAAAACATTCTGAAATTTAAGGTAATTATAAAATCCAGCAAAACAAACAAAAAAGGTTACGATTACACAAGAAAAAACAATCATCCTTTGCGATATCTTTTTCTTTCTGATCTTGCTATCCAAAAAAATATAGATAAACAGTAAACCATGAAAGAGTAAGCTTGCGCGTGCTAGAGATGAAAGAGAAAAAAATACAACCGATAGAATAATATAGCTTTCTTTGTGTGAATTCAGATATTTCAAAAAAAAGAAATAAAATAATAATAGAAACGTTATCGCAAAAATTTGATTTGTAAACCAGATAGATCCAGTTAATGAAAGAAAAAAATTTGGAGAAGCAAAAGCGAAGCTTATGATAACAAATAGCTCTGCCATAAGCGCAAGAGATAAATGAAAATAATGCTTCATCTCTTTAATACATAGATAGACCAAAATGACATTCGTAAATCCGCCCAGCATGGTAAAAAGTACGTCGCTGGTTTTAAGTCCCCATATCAAATAGAATGGCCAAATAAACAATAAAGGGGCCGGTCCCCAAGATAAATACCACTTATCATGGAATAATGAAAGATCATATGTGTTTGGCGTAATTACGTTTACGCGTCCATGCATGAATGCATCAAGCAAATATGTGTAGTAGTTTGTGGAGGAAGGCGCAAAAACATTGTTTACAAGAAGTGTTGAAAAAGAATAGTATATGATGCCAATTATCAGACAAACCAACCATGGTATTGCATTCCTATATCGCCGAAAGAGAGATGGAATTGAAGAATTATCTAAATTTTGCATCTTATTTATTTTATCCTAGTTTATCAACAAATTAAGCTTTGTTATCACATACTAAGCTTTGAAAGCTAAAAAATCTCAACTTGTTGCTATACTTAATTTATGGTTTTATGGATTTTTTTATTGCTCGAGCTTCTGATTCTTTTTTTAACATCAAAGTCCATAATCCAAGCGCTTTATACAATTTTTTTTATGTTTTTTAGAAAAAAAGAGCTTGCAATGATTCCCATCTACTTACTTTTCTTTCCAGGAGTGGTAATTCATGAACTCTCCCATTTTCTGGTTGCTGAGATACTTTTTGTCCATGTGTATGACATAAATTTGATTCCTCAAATCAAGGAAGGAAAAATAAGGCTTGGAAATGTTCAGATAAGAAAAACGGATATCCTTCGCCGTCTTATTATCGGAGCGGCACCTGTAATCGCGGGAATTTTTATTCTTTTTATTATTCTAACTTATTTTGTAGGCAATTTTGAAATAAGCTTATCACCTATAAATATTTCAAAAACTTTATTAATAGCTTGGTCTTTATTTGCTATAACAAACACAATGTTCTCAAGTAAAAAAGATATGGAAGGATTTATTGAGTTTTCAGCAATTGGGGGATTTTTTCTTCTTGTGATTATATTGGCTTCTATTATCGGCGGAATTGATTTTATGTCCCCTGTTTTATCATTTTTAAATAATTCTGTAATTCAAGCAGAAGTTAAAAAAATATCAGCGCTTTTTCTTATACCTCTTTTTATTAATTCTTTCTTCTTCTTATGCTCAAAAGTCCTTATTAGGAGATAGATTGCGTTTGTTTGCTTGAACATTAATAAAACCTTGCTACTGAGTGTTGTAGGCGATGTTCGAACTTTTTACGTTAATCAAAATTAATAGCCAATCTTATCATGTCTCTGCATTCAATACCATTTTCCATTATTTTCTCTTTATAGTTTTTCACAAAAAAATCTTTGTCTATCCCTATAATTCTAAAGCCACATTTTTGATAAAGAGAGAGCTGAGATAAACTTGAATTTCCCGTTCCGACTTCAACACGCTTTGCATTCTGTTTTTTGAGCCGTTCTATTACATCCTCAACTAACTTTTTACCTATTCCCTTGTTTTGATATTGTTCGTCGACAGCTAAGTTTTTCAATTCAACAGTATCATTAGCTTCTTTTGTTAATACGTACTCGCCGACAAGAACAGTATCTTTATATGCAAGAAATATTTCTCCGTGATCGATGTATTTTTGTACATTTTCACGGGAAGGATCTGCAAGAAGTAATAAATTCCATGGAATAATATCTGTTATCTCTTTTTTACGAATTATTAATTCATCCATTCTGACAAGCATTATAAATCTTTTAGGGAAAGTCCCAAAGAGCAATCTCCCCTTGAAAAAAACGAAACAATTTTAGATGTGCGGAGAGGGTGGGATTCGAACCCACGGTGAACTTGCGTCCACAGAGGTTTTCAAGACCTCCGCACTAGGCCACTATGCGACCTCTCCGAGTGCAACGAGGAGATGGTTGCTCAAGGTTCTGGGTTTAACCAGGTTCTTATGCGACCTCTCCAATATTTTAAACACTAAATAAACGGTTTGGCGGAGGAGACAGGATTCGAACCTGCGTGAGTCTTACGACTCAGGGATTTAGCAAACCCCCGCAATGGACCAACTATGCGACTCCTCCACGTGCTGTTAAGCCTTGGTATTATATCAGAAACTGTGGGTACTTTGTTACCTTTTTGTGGCTATTTTTGTTTGCTCTGGTGTTTAATTAGTGTTATGATGTACGTATGCTGGAACTACAAAAGCCGCTAGAGGCGACAGGTATAAATATTGGAATTCAGGCTCCGCCGGAAGTGGCAGCTGCGGGCATCAGAGCCGTGAACGAAAAAAAAGAACTTCAGAAAATACATGACAATCTTTTGGAAATTGGCGCAAGCCATGCAGGTCCGGAAACGCCTATCACAACAGACCCGGAACTTGCAACAGGAGAAGTAGTACCAAAAAATATCTCTAGTTTCAAACCTAAAAAAGACACGACTTCGTTCTGGAGAGGACTTTTTTTGAGAAAACACCAAGAGCAAGGAAAGGAATTAAAAAATGCCGCTTGAAGCATTAAACACACAAAATCTTCTAAATACTTTTATTGTATTTTTGATTGCGACAATACTTTCAGCTCTCCTTGTAGGTGGGGTTGTCGGAATTGCTCTTGCGCTTGGGTTTTGGAGAAAATACAAAGAGAGACACCAGAAATCACTTGATACTGCCCTTCTTGAAATAACTCTTCCCCGGGAAAACGAGATAAAAATTGACGCCGCAGAACAACTATTTTCAGGTTTTACCTCCATAAAAGGCGCAAAGGGTTTTTTATCTTTTTTGAAAGTTCCCGAAAGTATCTCTTTTGAAATAGTTGCCAATTCTAATGATATTAGATTTTATGTTGGGGTTCCGCGCAGACTAAAAGACATGGTTGAAAAGCAAATTCACGGCGCGTATCCTGACGCGCAAGTTATAGAAATTGAAGATTATAATATTTTTGACACCGATGGAAAAGTCGCATTCGCAACTCTTAAACTTAAGAAAGCCTCATATGAGCCGATTAAAATCTATAAAGACCTTGCAGTTGATCCGCTCTCAACCGTAACAAGTACTCTTGGAAAAATGCAGGAGGGCGAGGCTGGTGCTATCCAAATCTTAATAACTCCGGCAAGCGACAATTGGAAAAAAACGGGACGCTCCTATATTTCAAATACAAAAAAAAGGGAAGCAAATCCTGAAACCGCAAAATATTCTGTTGACCAAAAAGAACTTGAGGCAGTCGAGCAAAAAATTGCAAAACCCGGATTTAATACTCAAATTAGACTATTGGTCGTTTCTTCAACAAAAGAAGCTGCAGACGCGCATATTTCAAATATGGAAGGCGCGTTTACCCAATTTGCGTCATTTAATTCTTTTGAAAAAGCGAAAGCAAGATTTTTTAAAGGGATGGCAATGGTTGATTTTGTCTACCGCCAACTTCCGCTTATCCCAATATCACAAAATGTTTTGACGATTGAAGAACTTGCAACAATTTTCCATTTTCCAAATAAAAGTGTTGAAAATCCGCGCATCCGTTGGCTTGCGGCTCGTGTGGCCCCGGCACCAGCCACGATTCCGACAACCGGACTTTACCTCGGAAAAAGTATTTACCGCGGACAAATCCGCCCGATATACATAGCGGATGACGACAGAAGGCGCCACATGTATATTATTGGAAAAACTGGAGTTGGAAAATCCGAATTTTTAAAAGACATGATTTTGCAGGACATAAGAGAAGGTAAAGGCGTATGCTTTATTGACCCCCACGACACAATTGATATGATACTTCCGCTTATCCCACCGGAACGTGCTGAAGACGTAATTCTTTTTGACCCGTCTGACACCGAACGCCCGATGGGAATTAACATGCTTGACGCTCAAACCGATGAACAAAAAGATTTGATTGTAACTTCAATTATCGGACTCATGTATAAGCTTTATGATCCTAATAAAACAGGAATTATCGGTCCTCGCTTTGAACACGCAATCCGCAATGCAATGCTAACTGTCATGAGTGAGCCGGGCAATACTTTTGTTGAAGTCGTAAGGGTTCTTACAGACTCATCATTTGTCCAAGAACTTTTGCCAAAAATTGACGACCCGATTGTCAGACGGTACTGGACTGATCAAATCGCCCAAACTTCAGACTTCCATAAATCGGAAGTTCTGGATTATATCGTTTCAAAATTCGGTAGATTTGTTACCAACCGCATGATGCGGGATATTATCGGCCAAAGCGTAAGCGCTTTTAATTTCCGCGAAGTAATGGACCAAGGAAAAATTCTTCTTATTTCTCTTGCGAAGGGAAAAATCGGAGAGGACAACTCGAGCTTTTTGGGACTTATTCTTGTTCCAAAAATTTTAGCCGCTGCAATGTCCAGAACCGATGTGCCACAAGAACAACGCCGCGATTTTTATTTATATGTTGACGAATTCCAAAATTTTGCAACTCCTGACTTTGGACAAATTCTATCAGAAGCGCGGAAATACCGACTTAACCTAATTGTTGCCAACCAATTTATCGGACAAATTGAAGAAGAAGTAAAAAATGCAATTTTCGGAAATGCCGGAACAATTATTTCATTCCGCGTCGGAGTATCAGACGCAAATTATCTTCAGCACGAATTTCAGCCTACTTTTTCTGAAGCAGACCTTATAAATGTCGAGCGCTATCACGCTTATGTTAAAACTCTTATAAATGGTGAGCCCACAACTCCTTTTTCAATGGATCTGACTCGGGATCTAACAGAGGAGAAAAAACAGGAAAATCCCCGAGTTGCAGAACTTGTCCGAGAATTATCGCGCCTTAAGTTTGGCCGACCGCGGGATTTGGTTGAGGCAGAAATTGCAAAACGATCACGCCTTTTTGAAGTATTGGGCGATTTAGGAGACGGTCCCGAACAGCTAAAAGGCCCAGACGGCGGATCAGGCGGATTGCTTTAGTTTTTGGTATAATCCCAAACAAGGGCCTGTAGCTCAGCGGTAGAGCGCTACTCTTATAAAGTAGATGTCCTTGGTTCGATCCCAAGCAGGCCCACCGAATTGAATTTCCCATCGCTTTATGCTTCACTAGATTAATGGAACCAAACCAACAACCCATTGAACCTCAAAACATAAAACTGCCTGGACCGATAAATCTATTCAAAGATTCTTTTTTAATATACAAACTAAGATTTAAAACAATTATTGGACTCAGTCTTATATATTACATTCAGCTTTTACTCGTAATGACAGTAATAATTATTGTTAGTATTCTAGGAATTGCTCTTGTATACGCGTTGAAGTTCTCTATCCCAATTCTCATCCTTGTTGGCATTTTAGCATTAACGCTAATTTTAGGTTATATATTTATTCAAAACTTGACCATTCTATCTTTAATAACAAGTATTGTTAATTATCGAGAAGGAATAGGAATTATCGAATCTTTCAAAAGAAGCTTCAAAAAAACAATTCCGTATATCTGGACAAGTGCACTTGTTTTTCTTGTTACATTTGGATTAATTCTAATTGTATTGCTACCTACTATGTTGATATTTATCTTTCTTTCTAAATTAGCATTATTGTCCCCCGGAGACATCATTGGTAAAGCCTTAATCACATTTATCAGCACTGTTCTCTTTATAGCCCTCGTTGGTATTTTGACAGTGTGGTTTTTTAACGCAGCCTATGTTTTAGCCTCAGAAGGAATTGGAGGCCTGAATGCACTTCTTAAAAGTCGCGAGTACGTGAGAGGGAGATTCTTTTCTGTTTTGTTAAGAATTGTTTTATTGTTAATAGTAATTACTTTTTTCGAAACAGGAATATCTATTCTCCCAAAACTAATATCATTACTGCATGTTCCATATTTAGATATTATAATTACTGCCGCAATATCAATAGCACTTGCACCTTTGGGATTTATTTATAGTTTTATTATTTATGATAATTTAAAAGCATTTAAAGGCGACTTCGTTTTTCAACCCTCAAAAAAGGGCAAAATCCTACTTTTGTCTATTATATTTACCCCATTGATTTTTGCGTTTATACTTCTTTACTACATATTCCCAAGCCTTATTTCCTCCTATAAAATGCCTAGATCAATAGGAAATTATCCCAAAATATCAATTTCTCCCACTCAAAACAAACCAATTACGCCAAATTATCAATCCGGCACGTTTTTGATTGAAGGACAGTCTATGTATCCTAATTATCAAAATGGGCAGTCTTTCACCATTAATACAACTACATATAACACTACTAATCCCTCTCGTGGAGAATTAATCATATTTTTTAGTCCGATTACTCGAAAGCCTATTCTAAAGAGAGTTATTGGAATACCTGGAGATAAAATATCCTTAATAAATAACTCTATCTCTCTTAATGGACAACAACTTAATGAGAGTCTGTATCTCCCTCCGGAAACCAAAACATATGTGGGAACTTTTTTAGAAAATAGTAAGGAAATAACCGTACCTCCTGATGCTTATTTCGTTTTGGGCGACAACCGAAGCTTTAGTTCAGACTCTCGAGAATGGGGTTATATTTTAAAAAATGATATAGTTGGAAAACTCGGAAATTGCTATTCTAACTGCGGTTTGAACAAAAGATAAGCTTCTATCTGGTACAATTAATAACCAATGAAAAAAGTTTTTTTTCTCGCATGTATCACTGCATTATTTTTTATTAGTTTAAAACTTATTTCTTTCCCTGTTTATTCAGACGAGCTTGACGATATTGGGAAAAAGCTTGGAGAGCTTCAAAGCGCCTTATCTTCCTCTCAAAAAGCAACCGCTCCTCTTCTTTCCCAACTTACAAACCTGAAAGCTCAATTGACCGGAATTGAAAATCGTGTCGTTTTCCTTGAAAACGATATTGCCGAGAAAAAAAAGATTATAGAAAAAGGGTATAAAGATTTGGAAAAACAAAAGGAAATTTTTAATAAAACCGTCAGAGACTACTATATTAAAAATTATGCTTTTTCTCCGCTTCTTATTTTTATTTCCGCGCAAGATGCATCAAGCGTAACTCGTCTTATTGCATACAAAAAAAAGGGTACCGATCAAGACAAAATCCTGATAACAAATATTGCGTTAAAGCTTACGGACATTGAAGAGCGTAAAAAAAATCTGGAAAGCGAAGAAACCCGCCTATCAAGCGTGAAAGAAAAACTCGCTAGTGAAAAGCTTCAGGTTGAAAAAGTAGTTAAAGGAGCACAAGAATATCAAACAACACTGTCAAGTCAAATAGCACAATTATCAGCAAAACAGCAAGACCTAATTGCGCAAAAATTAGGAAGGCTTAATATCCCGCGCTCTGCTGGGTCAGGAGGAAGCTGCTCAAGCGATATAGAGCCTTTTAAAAGTCCCGGGTTTAGTCCTGCCTTTGGACTATTCACATATGGTGTTCCTAACAGGGTTGGTCTTAATCAATATGGCGCGTTTGGACGGTCAAAAGCTGGACAAGGCGTTGAGGATATTTTACATGCATATTATGATAGTTATGAGTTAAAAAAAGATTATAGCCAAGAAATTACTATCAATGTTGAAGGAGGACCATCATTAAAGATTGATGATTATCTAAAGCATTTAGGGGAAATGCCTGAATCATGGGGAAATGAAGGAGGATACGAAGCACTAAAAGCACAAGCTATCGCTGCCCGCTCTTATGCTCTTGCGTATACAAACAACGGCCAGGGCTCAATCTGCGGGACTGACCACTGCCAAGTTTTCCTGGCAAATGAAAAAGGGGGAAAATGGAATGAAGCAGTTGAAGCAACAAAAGGATGGGTTATGGTTCAGGGAGGAAATCCTATTAAAGCATGGTTTTCTTCAACGCACGGAGGCTATGTTCATTCATCAGGAGATATCGGCTGGAGCGGAACTTCATGGACTAAGAACGGAACTGACTCCTCTTCTTCAATAGGCAGTTTTGACGATCTTAAAAACAATGCATACGACAAGGAATCTCCATGGTTTTATTGCGATTGGGGAGCGCGGGCAGAATACAATAAAACAGCTTGGCTAAAACCCGATGAAGTTGCAGACATTGCTAACGTAATTCTATTGGCGCGGAAAAATTCTTCATCAAAATCTCATTTATACCAAACAGATGAAGCAAACCCTGAAGGAACAGATACTTGGGACGCTGGACGCGTAAAACAGGAGCTTGGAAGTGATGCGTTTAATAACGTTTCTGATATTTCTGTTTCAACAGACTTTGGCTCCGGAAAAACTACTTCTGTCACAATAAACGGTGATGGTAAATCCCAAAATTTCCCTGCTTCAGAATTTAAAGACTGGTTTAATTTACGGGCACCAAAAAATATACAAATCGTCGGGCCTTTGTACAATGCTGAAAAACGCTAAATTCTCACTTAAGATTAGCAAAAAAATATAATTTAGGCTATAATTTTGCACAGACGCTGTGGACAAATCAAGCCAACCATTACAAGGAGAGTTCGTTTTGGGAAAACAAAAGCCCGAGAAAACTCTTGACATAAAAAACTCAAAAAAGGGAATTGACAGTACTGATCCTCCTTTTTCCCATTCGGGGGACGCGCGTAAGAATCCTCATTTTTATTCCTCGCTTTCCTATTTTCCACAAGGGATAACATTTGAAGATCAGGAAGCAAACGAGGAAATTATTCTCTTAATAAGGAGGGATTTTATAACAAATATTCCTTGGGTAGCAATGTCGTTTTCTCTTATAATTGCTCCTATTCTCTTCTCGTTCTTTTCGGACACCCTCTTTCCTTTTATTCAAATTTCTCCTACGACACACTTCTTGCTCTTATTGTTTTACTATCTTTTAGTCGCAGGGTTTATTTTAGTCGAGTTTACTCTCTGGTATTTTAACATCTTACTTGTTACCAATATGCGTGTTATTGATGTTGATATTGATGGAATACTATACAAGAATATCGCCCATACAAAACTTGACTTAATTCAGGATGTTAGCTACACTCAAATTGGGGCAATTCGGTCGCTATTTAACTATGGAGACATTTTAGTTCAAACAGCAGGATCTCTGGGAAATTTTGAGTGCACCAAAGCTCCTGAACCGGCACGCGTGATAAAAATTATAGGAGATTTAATAGGAAAATAATATGCAATTTAATGATTTTTTCCAATCAATTATTACTTCCTCTCTTAACCAAGATTCTATTGTTAAAATCTTGCTTGTAATTTTTCTTTCTTTGTATATTCTTTTTGCAGTTATTCTTATGGTGCAAATTAGAAGGTTTAACGCAATAATTAACCAGGTAGGATTCTCTCCAATTTTTAAAGCGCTTGCAACAGGACATCTTATTGCAGCCGTTGTTCTTTTGATAGGCATTGCTATTAACTAACTATGAACAGTCAAAACATATTGATTGCAAAAATAATAACAAATGCAACTGACACTACATGGTCCCAAGCCTATAGCACAATAAATTTATACGTAACGCTTTCGCTTACGTCCTCTGAAAAACTTGAAGAGGCAATAGCATCATACGGTAAAGACATATTGGAAAGGCTCCAGAGGGAATTTTTTGCGCTTGACGATAAAAATCTTGAGACAGTAAAAAAAGCGGTTGAAACAGTCACCGAAGAAATTGGAAAAGAATACTCCTATTCTATAGTCCTTGCAACAACAAACGGTGAAACTCTTTATATTGTCGTCGGATCAGCAGGAATGGTGGTTATAAAACGCGGGGAAAAACTCGGAACAATTGCAAAAGGAGAAGAAGGAACAGTAACTGCATTTTCCGGTCACCTACAAGACGGTGACATAATTGTTCTTGAAACTTCTGATTTTGCAAAAAAAATTCCTTCGGACAAATTATCTCCTCATCTTGAAGGAGCAACCGTTTCTGAAATTTCAGAAAATATTGCGCCTCTTATCCATGAGGATCCTATTGGAAACGAGGCGGCGATAATTTTGCAATATAAAAAAGATGCTGAAGAAGTAGCTGACATACAGGAAGCACCTGGAGAAGAAAAAAAAGAAAAAGATCAAAAAGAAGACAAAAGCGATGAACCTTTCGAAGATGAAATCATCGCCCCCGAAGAAAAAGGTCCCGGAACTACAACTAGTCTTTTTTCTAAATTTAGATTACCTTCGGTAAATTTTGGAAAAAAACGTAAAATACTCATAATTATTGCAATTTTTGCTCTTGTTGCGGTTTTAGCAGTAAGTATTTTAATTGAAAAGGGAAGACAAGAGGAGAAAAAAAGAGAACAACAATTTACCCAACAAATAGTTCCTCTTGAAAAAAAACTGGAAGACGCAAACACTCTTGCGGGACTTAATAAATCCCTTGCTCTTGATGCATATTCTGAAATTAAAAAAAACATCGAAGATATTCGCGACTCTTATCTAAAAGACACAACACAAAGAAAAAAAGTAGACGCTTTCTACTCTGAAGTATCAAAAAAAGTTGACGAGCTTTCTCAAGCCGCAAATTCCCAAAACGAAAAAGTATTTTTTGATCCGCAAAACGAAAGCGTTAAAAAGGTTGATATGGTAACCCGTAAAGGAGAGGCAATTGTTGCTGCAAACCGTGACGGCGGTATCGTTATTCTTTCAGGTGAGGGAAAAGTACAGAAAACAATAAAAAATGAGTTTAAAAACATCGGAAGTATTACAGCTGATAAAGAGACTGTTTATTTGCTCTCGGATTCAGGAGTTTTAAGCGCCAACAAGAAAAAAGCAACAACAGAAAAAATTATTCCGGATGTAAAAAATACTGCTGACGTAGCAGGAATTGATACTTTTCTTGGAAATGTCTATGTTTTAAATAAAAAAGACGCAACAATCGACAAATACACTTCAGGAAGCACAACTAAAAAAGCTTACTTTACAGATAAAATTACGCTGAATTCTCCTATAGGTATTTCTATTGACAGTTCAATCTGGGTTGTTGAGGACGATGGAAAAATCCGAAAATTCACAAAAGGAAAAGAAGACGACTTTTCTCTTAAAGGTCTTATAAAACCGCTTGGAACAGGAAACATTCTTTACACAGATATTGATTATGCAAATATTTACCTTCTTGACGGCAAAAACGGGCGTGTTGTTCAAATTGCAAAAAATGGAGAAGTGAAAAATCAATTTGCTTCAAAAAATCTTATAAACGCTGTTTCTTTTGCGGTTGATGAGACAGGCAAAAAAATATATTTTGTAAAAGACTCAAAAATCTATTCCTTTGACCTCTAACATCTTCCTCAATACTGATATAATAGAGGCATGAAAATAGGAAATAAAAGAATCTCACAATTTAAGTTGGAAGAAAAACTTGAAGCTGGCATTGTATTGCTTGGTTCAGAGGTAAAAGCTGCGCGTCTTGGACACGCAGACATAACAGGAAGTTATGTAAAAATTATAGGCAACGAGGCATATCTTGTTGGTGCCAAAATTTTTCCGTACAAATTTTCGCGAATTGAAGGATATGACGAAAAACGGACAAGAAAACTTCTTCTTCACAAAAAAGAGCTTCTTGTTCTTAAATCACGCCTTGATCAGGGAAATTTTACACTTGTACCGACTGCGCTTTATCTTAAAAACGGGAATTTTAAGCTTGAAATAGCACTTGGTAAAGGAACAAAAGAACACGAGCGTCGGAAAAACGCAAAGCAAAAAGTCCTCAACCGCGTCGCCCAACGCGAACTAAAAAACGGGGAGTAGAGAAACGCGCTATTCCTGTGGAGACTTTAGCAAATAGGTAATTGCGTGAACTTGATGACCGTTTTCACGAAAACCAGCACCGGGCGTTATTATTGTTCCAGCTATTTCAAAACCTGCTGCAACTGCTCGTAAACCAAACTCTTGAATATTGTGTTTCCTTTCTTGTTGATTGAGTGGGTCAAATATAACTTCATAGGCTTCTACGTCTACTTCGGCATCTTCTATTGTCTGACCTTCTTGAGGAGCAGGAAAACCTCCCCTGAAACTACTTCTCCACATATGTCTAAAATCTGCTCGTAAATCTGCGGGCGTTTTTTCAGTAAAGTTTTTGTCTTCTAGTTGTGGTGTTTCCATAATATCAATGAATAAACATGATTAGAGCAATAACAAACTAAAAAGTTTAATTGTGGAGATGGTGGGTATTGCTCCCACGTCCAGGACTGTTAATCAAAAACATCTACAAGCTTAGTTAATTTTTAATTGTCGTCTTGCTCTGATCCAATTAACAGGAAAGGCAATTCCAAGATTTTAATTTTCTAGCCTAGAATCAATCAGTCTCTAAACCCTATCTCAAACTGTGTTTATGCCCGTATCTAACCGTTTGAGAAAAGAATGATACGGACAGGTCTTAGTTGTAAGCGTACGCAGGTTGTGCGTAAGCAAAACTTTGACCGCTAAGAAAATTCTTAGCATTTGTTTTTGATACGCTTTTACGATTAGTATCATTATCGGCTTGCAGTTTTTAAAGAGCAATTCTGTCGATGCATTGCATCCCCGTAACAAGTATTATAAATTAAGTAGCTTCAAAAGTCAACTATTTAATATCTTATAGTACTATTGTGTCTTTTAGGCTTCTTTTGCGACGGTTATTCCTACAACCGTTACGGCTCCACTTTTTTTAAGAACCTTTGCGCATTCTTGAAGCGTTGCAAAAGTCGTTGTAATATCATCAATTAAAATAATTGTTTTTCCGTTTAACTTGTTCTCAAATTTTTCTGCTACTTTAAACGCGCCTAAAATATTTTTCTTTCTATCTTCTTTTGAAAGCTTATATTGAGGTTTTGTATCTTTTATTCTTTTAAGAATATCTTTTACATAAACAGCGTCAAGTTTTTTTGCTAAATTTTGTGCAATAATTCCTGCGTGATTATAGCCTCGGAATCGTTCCCGATTAGGATGTAAAGGGACGGGGGCAATAATAGGATTTTTTTGAAGCAATGGAAAGAGCGACTCATTTTGTATAATGCCCTCAAAAAGAATGTCTGAAAGAATAGGTCCAAGACTTGCAAGATACGGCGCGTATTTTAATTGGTACAAAAGTTTTTTAACAACCCCCTTATATAAAAGCGTTGGGATTACACCGTCAAGAGAATATTTTTTCTTGCAAAACGGGTGAGTCATTCCGTTTATTGCCGGCGCCAAGCATACAGGACAGGAAAAATTTGTAGTAAATGAAATTTTTGCAAAACAATCGGCGCACAAAAAACCTCCGAATTTTCGGCAATTTACGCACCTTTTTGGAAATAAAATATCAAGAAGAATATTCTTCATCAATAATAATTGTATGAATTTTTATAGAAAGTTCAAACAGGAAATGAAGACCTGAAATAGTTTTCACGCTACAAAGTTGTTTTTGACTAACACGCGACCTCTGTGCTTCCGCAGTGCTGGCAACTTGGTAAAAGGCTGTTGAACGGCCGGATATTTGTCTGGCGGCAGGAAGGACATTTAAATTTCCTGTCGCCGTATCGATCAGGCCCTATTGCCTCGCCTCCCAACAAAACCGAGGAAAGAGATTGACCAAGAGAAAAAATGTTATTGCTCTGAAGCGTTCCCCCACAACTTCCAAATGCAGCCGGAGGAACATAATTATACTGAGGCAGAATATCAGAAAGACTGTTTTGCACAACATAAGGTTTATCTTTTTTAAGAAATATATCCTCTCCTTTTTTAAGCATAAGCGTATAATTTTCAAGCGCGCGGAACGCAGCTATTTTTTCACGCCTATTGCCTTTTTGTATCACATCTACAACCTCCTCAATTAAAGGAGAGAGTCTTGCGATAATTCTATTGAATTTTGCTTGCGCTTCATCTGTTCCTAAAAAAGCAAATTGCTTTTTGCAAATATTATCAAATAGTTTTTCGTCTATTTGTTCTTCAACAAGAATAGGATTTTGTAAAAAATCCTCTGCTCTTTTGTTTTTAAATTCAATTCCAGAAGCTTGTGAAAGTACAAAATTAAACTGGTCAATATTAGGATTCTCTACCCTAATAGCAGTCATCGTTATTTTTTTTACCCCATTCTTTTCTTGCAAACTTCCTTTATAAATAAATCCGTAGTCACCATACCCTTCTTCTTTTGGACCTGGCGGACTCGCCCACAAAATAGTATCTTCTGTTTTTCCAAACCGAAGTTGATCTTCAAGCCGTCTTATTCCGACAAGTTCTGCTTTTTCCCGAGACACATTTTCCCCCCGCAGACTTCTTTCTTGTATAGCGCGCGCTCCTTTTGCTACCATAGGCTCTCCTTTAAAAGAATCGCGAAGCGCAAAGAGACCTTCTTCTCCTTGCGAAAACTGTAGCTGATAGTGGAATTTAGGAACCTGCAAGCGGTATTCACCAAGATATGAAACAACATCTTCCCTAATAGCCTCACGTTCGTAAGAGCCTGGATAATATTCCAAATTAAACGCTTTTGACCCCACAATTTCTCGGGGCAAGTATTGCTCAGGCCTAATATCTTTATATGCAAGTGACTCTCTCATATTTTCCAAATGGTTTCTTTTTTCTTGTCTTTAAAATTTGCATAACGGCTCATGGTAAAAAGAAGATCCGAAAGCCTATTTAAATATTGGACAACATCAGGATTCACTTCCTCTTTTTCCAAAAGCTTTGTCATTTTACGCTCCGCTCTCCTTGCAAGCGTTCTTGCAAACTGAAAACGCGAGCCAGTTTTTCCTCCCCCGGGAAGAATAAAATTTGAAAGAGGAATTAAAACTTTGGTCATATTGTCAATTTCTTTTTCAAAAAAAGTGGTATTTTTGCAAAGGTGTTTTATTATGTCTTCACGTTTAAGATTTGCAAGGTAAGAACCTATACAAAACAAGTCGTTTTGCAGAAGAGTAAGTATTGAGGTAAATTTTTTTTTATAGGATTTGCTTTTTGGAATCTCTGAGATAATTATTCCCACAAATGAATTAAGCTCGTCAATTGTTCCATATGTATCAACCCGCATTGAATGTTTCCAAACCCTTTCTCCGCTTCCCAAAGAAGTTTGTCCCAAATCCCCTTTTTTTGTATATATCGGCATAAGATTTTTACTCACTATACTCGGATAAACTTATAAAATAAAATCTTTTGTCAGCTTCAATTCATCCCCGATTCAATCGGGGCATTCTTGAAACTTCCAATAAAAAAACCTCCCGTTCCCGAGAGGTGCATGTTTACTGCCTGCTCGGGCTCCTCCGTTTGACGGATAATATATATTTGTTTTCTGGATATAACAGTACCGGCAGTTCCGCCGACTTTCACGGCGCTTTCCAAATATATACTTTAAACTAAAACTCTTTAACTAAATTCGTTTTACTCATATTCTTGTGTCTAGCATTCTGCATAGCCACAAGAATATTCATCTTATTCATGCAGTTGCGGCGCCTTCGTTAACACTCGGCGTAACCACAACTGTAGCACTTGGCGCACCCTTCCTCGTGGGCAAACGCTGCCTCACCGCAAGAAGGACACAAATCAAAATGCGAATTTGTATTAGAATTAATTTCACCAATACTTAATTGTTCAACTGGGGCAATCGGCAGGGAAACGTCTTCTGAAGAATTAAGACTTACTGTTTCTTCAGTTATAACAGCGTGTCCGTTTGTTTTTCCATTACCATTATAAGAAGACGAGCCGTTTCCATTTCCGTTATAAATAGTTGATGAATTTCCGTTTGGCAAATTGTTTGTGGATGCATCAACATTATTTGTTTGTTTTTTTATATCAATGACTTTTCCATTTACTTTAAATTCAAAATGTTCTGCCAAAACCTTTGCTACCGCATCGGGAAGAGACCTAACTCTATTTTGCCCAAACCCAACAGATCGCATTCCCCCAATTCCGGTTAATTGCGCTACGATTTGGCGGATTCGCTCGCGTGACTCAACAGGGCTTTGCAGACGCAAAACAAGAGAGATAAGCCGTCCAAGAGCATCAGACATTGCGGCAACATCATTTCCGGGTTTTCCAATTGTAATAAATAACTCAAAAGGATTTTTCTCAACGTCTGAATTTATAGTAATAAATGCGTCTCCAAGAGGAGTCTGAGTTTCATATGTTACTCCTTGCAAAACAAGCGGTCGTTTTCGGATAGGGCGTGGATCAGGAAGAGGAAGTTGTTGAGGTTTTTCAAGAACTTCACTTGTCTCCTTTCTATCATCGACTCTTTCCAACACTCCGACTCGCGACCCGTCACGCATATATGCAATTCCTTTTAATCCCATGTCGTATGCAGCCATATAAAGAGTTTTTACGTCTTCAATTGTGTGCGCGGTTGGCGCATTTACTGTTTTTGAAATCGAGGAATCAATATATTCTTGTGCAATCGCCTGAACCTTAACATGATCAAGCGGGTCCAAATCATTTGCCGAAACAAAATAGTCGGGGCGGGCATCATTCGGGTGGTCTTTTCTCCATTCATCATACAATGGGTGGTATACCTTATGTTCTCCTAGCCTATCGCGCCTTATAAATTCAAATTCATATACAGGTTCTATTCCTGAAGTAACGCCGCTTATAAGACTCGTTGTTCCTGTTGGTGCAATTGTTAAAAGCACTGCGTTTCTTATCCCCTGCTTTGCGATTTTTTTCTGAAGACGATGAGGAAGGCCCTTGATGTGATAACCTTGCAAGTATTTCTCACGATCAAATTTCGGGAAAGCCCCTTTTTCTTTTGCGATATCAATTGACTCTTCATATGCATTATCTCGAAGAGTTTGGAAGATTTTTTTAATAATAGGAAGAGACTCGGGTGCGCCGTATCGAATTTTCATTTTTATTAACGCGTCCCCAATTCCCATAATTCCAAGACCGGTCCGGCGAATATTTTTTGCACAATCCTCATTTTCTTTTAAGAAATAATATGTCTCATCAATAACATTGTCCAAGAAGCGCATTGCAACCTTAACGTCATTCCCGAAACTTTCAAAATCAAATTTTCCGTTTTTGACATACATTACCAAATTCATCGCTCCTAAATTACAAACGGCCCAAGCACCAAGAGGTTGTTCACCGCATGGATTGGTTGCAAGCAGCTTTTCAAAATAATAGGTGTTGCTTCTTTTGTTGCTTCGCTCAAGAAAATGAAGGCCCGGCTCGGCGCTTCTCCATGCGGCAGTACAAATTTTGTCCCAAATTTCCCGCGCCTTTAGGGTTCTGTAAATTTTTACTTTTCCGCCAAGAGCCTTCCATTCATCAAGTTCCCCATTCCATTTTTCGTCATACATTGGGTCGTCAAGATCAGGATATTGCAAAACCCAATCTTCATCTTTTTTAACCGCTTCCATAAAAGAATCTGACACACAAACAGACAAATTTGCGCCGTTTATTTTTGAAAGATCCTCTTTGACTGTTATAAATTCCTCAATGTCAGGATGCCAATCATGAAGCATAAGCATCAGGGCGCCGCGGCGCGTTCCCGCCTGTTGTACAATATCTTTTGTCGCAACAGAGAAAAGCTCTGCCCAATTTACAGGACCGGAAGAAAATCCATTGACTTTTTTAACTCGCGCACCTCTGGGACGAAGGGAAGAAAGATTGAATCCGACGCCGCCGCCGCGCGCCATAATTTCAACCATTTGTTTGAGAGTTTCCAAAATCTCCCCTCTTGAATCTTTAGGAGAAGGAATAACAAAACAATTAAAATACGTTACTTGAAAACCTGTTCCCGCGCCTGACAAAATCCGTCCGCCCGGAACAAACTTGAAGTCTTCCATAACGCGGTAAAATTGTTTTTCCCAATATTTTCTTACTTCTTTTTTTTCTTGGCTGGAAATTCCTTTTGCAACCCTCTTCCACATTTCCTCTGGAGTTTTTTCAAGGGCTACGCCGTCCTCGTCTTTTAGAGCGTACCTGTCCATAAAAACTTTGTGTGATAATTCTGAAAGCTTTATCATAATATTTTATTAATTCACAAATTTTTAAACTACCTATTTAATTAACTTCTTCAATTCTTTTTCAAAATCTTCTAAGTCTACAAATCTTTTAAAAACGCTTGAAAATCTAATATATGCTATTTTGTCAATTTTTTTAAGTCTTACCGAAACCATTTGGCCTATTTTTTTTCCATCAATTTCAACAGTTTCAGATCCCTTTAATTCTCTTTCTACATCGTCAACAATTGTATTTATTTGATCAAGCGAAACGTCTGTTTTCTCACACGACTTAATAATTCCTGTTCTCAGTTTTTCGCGGTCAAACTGCTCCCGCCTTCCGTCTTTTTTCTTTACAATAAGAGTAATGTTTTCAATTCGCTCATAAGTTGTGAATCTTTTTGCGCAAGAAATGCACGTCCTTCTTCTGCGGATATTGCTTCCGTCTTCAGCGACTCTTGTTTCAACAACCTCTGTTTGCGAACTTCTACAATACGGACACTCCATATTTTTAAGGTACTATATCTAGTGCCAAGATAGATGGTAAACCACTATATCGGGGGTGTCAACTAGAAACAAATATATCAAAGTATACAAGTGCTTTTCCCAGCCTCATTTTAATAAACGGGCAAAAATAGGACAGTGGCGGGCAAGGCATAAAAGTTTTTTGCTAAAAAAACTTACTCAAAAAATTGTTATTACTATTGATTTTGAGGAAAAAGCAATTGGATGTTTTTTTTAAATTCGATGATTCGAAAAATCTCCGTACGCACGTTTTCCTTTTTTCCTTTTTTTACTTTTTGCTCAATTTGTTTTGCGACTTCTTCGTGTTTTTTCAAAGAAAGACGCAAATTTTCAATAAGTGAATTAATTGGTTTTCCTGCTTTTTTGGAAACCTGTGACATTCTAACTGCTTCTGAAAAATAGTTGTTGCTTTTTGAAAGAGTAGTTACTACCAAATCATCTTTTCCGCCGAGTGCTAAAAACCATGCTGCGTTTACTTTTTTATCAGACGTCAAAAGATTAAATTCCGCTTTTTTTTGTGAGTCATTTATAAGAACGCTTATTAGTCTGTCCCGAACCGCTTTTAAAAAATACAAAGGATTATCCGGCAAAAGTCCGGGATACGGCAATTCGTAATTAGTTGGAGTAGCACTTTGAGTACCTGTCAAATCTGCTTGCGCAAAAGTCTTTGGGGCAAAAATAGTAATAGAAAAAATTATAAGGCAGAGAAAAAGAAAAACATATTTTTTCATACAAAAAATGCTGTAAAGAATGCTTGGCAACATAATACCCTTTGCGCGTAAAATTGTCAAATACTGTCATGGACATATTTTTGGTGTAAGAAAACAACCATAGAATAATCCGTCTACAAAAGAAAAATCCACAACTACAACCAAAGGCCTTTGTTTGCATGTTTAAATTGGCAACCTCTGGCAAACCTCTGGCAAGGCCCGACCTTGCCAATGGGTTAAGAAAGACCTGCCTCTGTTTTATTAGTCTGTTTCTAAGATAAAATCTCCAAGAATTTCTTCGCTTGAAAATCCTTCCCTGTAATCTTCTATAAATTCCTTATAGGAACTATAGTAGCCACCAATCTTCTTGTTGCTAAAATATTTAAGAATGAAATCTGGTTTTATCCAGCTTGCTTTTTTTAACCCTAAATAGTAAGGGTAGCTTGTGAATTCAAGGAAGTTGATTTTATCGTTTAGGATTTTGCTTGGATTAAGGTGAATATATCGAGATAAATGAAGAATATAATTGTCGTCCAAAACAAGTACCCCTTTATATTTGTCCTGAAACAAATGTCCTGTTCGACCATATTTTTTATTAAAATACATCGCATAAGACGTGCATAGCCGGGTCATAAATTTTGTAATTCCGTTGGCTTCGGTTTGTTTAACCAGAAGATGGAAATGATTAGGCATGAGCGCAAATCCAAGTAATTCTATTTCACCATACATATTTGTTTGCATGATTCGATCAAGTCGAACGCCGGGATCTTGAAATGAAGGTAAATCTTCTTTTGGCGAGAGGTATTGTTTTAAAAGTCGCAAGAATACAGTGCAGTCGCTTTGATCCTGAAATATAATTCTCTTATCTACTCCCCTATTGTATAGGTGATAGTAACCGTTCTCCACGTATATCTTTACTCTATTTTTAGAAGGCATACATTAAAAATACCTGACTTTCATATCCATGTCAAGGCCCGACCTTGCCAACCCTTGCCAACCCGACCTTGCCAACCTGCCAATGCTTGCCAAGCTTGGTAAGGCATTATCGATGAAGAAGTGGTAAAGAAGTTTTGTACCAAACCCACTCCTTTCGTTGCCTTGACATTTATTTTTACTTTCTTCATACTTAAAATGGAAGTGCTGTCCCTATGAAATTACTAAAATTTGGATTTATTATTCTTTGTCTTTTATTTTTTGGTTTTGGACTTATCAAGCCGGCAGAAGCTCAGTCAACACTAAATTATCCTCCACAAACAAATCCCGATGTTCCAAAAAATCTTCACACATACACCCAGAGTACAATAATAGAACTTCTTGCCGCCGCTTCTTGCCAACTTTTAGGAATAGATCCTTTGAATATCGGAGGGAAATGTCTTGGAATTGATTTAAAAACAAAAAAAATAGGGTATGTGGAAAATAATGGTGGCGTAATGGCATTTGCAGGGGATATGATTGGAAATACGTTTAAGATTCCGATTTCTTCCCATCAATACTTTGCTTCTCTTGCCTCTCAATTCGGTCTTGCTAAAAAAACTTACGCAAAACAAATTGACGTTTTTGATGACGGGACAAATACTGGCGCCATTTCAAAACCAACAGGAGTCATGGAACAAGGTCTTGGATTTTTGGGCCTTCATCCATTAATAAAACTGTGGACAAGCTTCCGGAATATTGTCTATCTTGTTTTTGTATTTGTCTTTGTTCTAATAGGTCTTGGTATTATGTTCCGTTTAAAAATTGACCCGCGCACCGTTATGACTATACAAAACCAGCTTCCTAAAATTGTTGTTGCCTTGATTCTTGTCACGCTTTCTTACGCAATTGCAGGTTTTCTTGTTGACCTTATGTATGTTCTTTTATATCTTGTGTTCCATATTTTTTCGAAAGTTGACCCCCAAATTAGCACCATAAATCCTTCAACTTTTATTTATACAAATCCTGTTGGCGCGGTAGGCGGAATTGGAGGACTTTCTGGAATCGCAAATAACGCGGGAGGAAGTGTCGGAAATATTGTTGCTTCGCTTTTTGACGGAACTTGGGGAAGGGTTGTTGCCGGAATAATAAGCGCTGTCGTAGGAGGAATAATTGGTGGAGGAATTGGAGGAATTTTTGGGGCTGGCCCTATTGGTGGAATAATTGGAGGTATCGTATCTGGAATAACAGGAGCATTTTTCTCTGATTCAATTATTAATGTTGTTGCGCACGTTATCGGCTTTCTTATCATAGGAATTGCCATGCTTCAGGCGCTTTTCAGACTATGGTTCCAGCTTATCAAAGCCTACATATATATATTAATAGGGGTTACTCTTGCGCCTTTTTATATTGTCATGGGGCTTTTCCCGGGATCAGGGGTAGGATTTGGAAGCTGGCTTAGAACGCTTATTTCAAATTTAGCCGCGTTCCCGACAGTACTTTTCATGTTTTTGCTGGGAGAATTTTTTATAAGAGGGCTTAGAAACAATGGAACAAACAGCTTTGTTCCTCCTTTTGTCGGGAATCCAAGCGATACATCAAATTTTGGTGCGCTTATTGGTCTTGGGATAATCCTTATGACCCCCGAAGTTGTGAATATTGTAAGAGATAAATTGAAAGCTCCGCAATTCAAATACACATCCTCTATTACTGGTGCTCTCAGGGGGTCAACTAAAACAATAAATGAGGGTAGGAGATGGGGATGGGATAGACTTGCGAGACCACGAAATCTTCAAACTGGGGATCCTGGGGGACCATTGAGACAATGGGTGACACAAGCGGCGACTCCTAGTAATACTAATCCAAATCCATCACGACTAGCAAGAACCATTAGGGCTGTTTTTGGTTGGCATTAGCGTCCCCAATTCTAACTAGAAGAAAAAATGTATTTAAAAAATGCCTTAGTTGTACCTACCGCAAAAGAAGCAACACCTACACCCCCACTATAACTAAGCTCTTCTGCAAGCAATCTTTTATAAGTCACTTTCCCAAGTGGGGCAATATGCTTTTCCCATTCTTCGTTTGTGAAAAATGGAGCTTTAATTTCAACATCCCTAAACCCGTTTTTCACAACTTCTTGTATCTCAAGACCCCATTCTCCAAAGAACTCTTTAATCATTCGTATTTCATAAGAACTCCAGCGTTCTTGGCCGACTCTCCATTTTCTATGATAATACAATTCCTTTCCTATAAGGTAAGCGAAGATGTCGCGAGCAACATATGTGTTCTCTTCTTTCTGTTCCATTATGGCCTTCGTGTCTGCTCTTTCGTACATGCCCATTTCTCTAATTTCTTTGTTAAACATAAACTCTTTTGTTGTTTTGTCTCCAAAGCGTAGTCTCCTTACGCGCTTTCCATCCTTGTCTCTTCCCTCTTCTCTCCACCAGCCCCGTGTTTTATCATCCCATAAAAATGCCGGCATGTCATAGGCATATCGTAAATCGTGCCATACTCCTTTTTTTACTATTTCTTCTGCTTTGTCTTTATCTATGATAAGCCTTCCGCTGTAATCTTTTTTCAAAAACTGTGAAAAATTCATCCCGTGTTTATTTATTAAAAAGTCCAAAAGCTGAAAAGCATTTGAAACATGTTCTACGGTAAATTGCCTTTGAGCATTCCCTTGAAAATCAAAGTCCTCTAAGGAGGATAAATTAATTTCGTTTGGATCGCTACTCCCCTGCAAAAGCTTTATTAGTGGCGTATCAAAACCTCTACCGCCTTCCTTTTTTACCTTCAATGCCTGCCATAAATTTAAGCCTAGCCTTTCTATTCCGTAAACCGTATCATCCATACCGTAAACTCCTCTACCGCCCGACGCTTGTCTTATCCTATATTCTTTTGTGTTTAAAATATTAGACCACTTGTCAAATCCTATGGCATCGGTGTCGTTATATGCAGATATTCCTGTCCAGTATGTAAATTTAAACGCCCATGTCTCACCATAATCCCTGTCTATCTCTTGCTTTTCACTAAGATGTTCTGCTGCGCTAATTCCGTCACGAATTGCTTTTCTCGTAAGATCGATTAATGTCTGTTCCTTTTTGTTCTGACTATAGATATTTAGTCTGGAAAATGGCATTTCTTTATTTTTTACATTATTGTCCCACTCCTTAAAATCTATAAACTCCTTTTTCGTATTAAAATATTTATGCGAAAGAGATCTTAAAGCAAATTCTCTTCTGTTAGCAATTAAGTTATCAAGGTATTCTTCAGATATATTAAGAGGTCTTTTAAAATAAGATGGGTCGTTGGGGTCGCCTTGATTTACGTAATCCAGAAAATTTTTTTTATCAGCACCGAAGATATCTACTCTTATATCTTCTGCTGTTGGTTTCTTTCCTGGATTTTCAAGCATAAACTTTTCTTCTTTTATTTTCTCCAGGGCCTTTATCTCTCTACTAAAAGATTGTTTGATTACACTATCATAAAATGCTTTTATGCCCTCGTCGCCAAGCACCTTGTTAAACATTTCTTCGTCTGGAAGAAAACTATATGCAAGAAGAGCTCTCCTGACAATTTTTCCTACCATTCCCTGATTAATTTCTCCAAGATCAGGGGACTCCATAAGCTTTTTTACATCTTCGCCTTCAACGCCCGGAAGTTTTAATATCCAAAGCAGCCTTTTTCTGTTCATGGTAAATTCGTTTCCATAGTTAACTTTCGCAAGCGTTTCATTAACTGCTTTCGCCTGTCCCATTATCAGACGGTAATTTACGTCATTATTGTGATTTTTTCCAAAAAGCCAAACCTCATTTAAGCACTCGTCTTTGAGGTGATTATATTCTTCGTCTTTCCCGTATTTATAGCTGTCTGCTCTCAACACCCTATCTTCCTTAACATATACTCCTTCTACTGTTTTTTCTCTTTTCATAAAATATCTTGAAGTTCCAACAATTTCGGAGAATGTGATAGACCGGTAAATTGTCGGGATGGAAATTTCGGAAAAAAGATTTATCTCAGCGTCTGGGCTAAAACTATCATAGAAAAGTATTCTGCTTCGTATCCAGGCTAAAAAGTGTGCAGGAATAAATTCTCCTTCTTTATTTATAAGCTCAAGGCTACCATTGGTTCTCCACTTATCTTCTTCTGAGTCCATAATAAGCTCGGCAAGATGCTCAAGAGAACGCACTTTTTCCTCCCTAACATCACTTCCTTCGTAGGACTTATAGTGCTTAACAATTTTTTCTGCGAAGCTTGTGGCTTTTTCTCTTTGTTTTATAATGTCTATTTCGCCTTTTATTTCTTCAAGCTCTTTTATGTAGCTTTCGTACGTCTTGTCATCTGCTATTTTTTTTGTAAGCCTTACATATCTTTGAAGCCTATCTAGTTCGCGCTCCATTTCATCATTGGTCTGAACATTTTTTATTTTTTCTACGATTTTGTCTATCTCAACCGTCGTAAGCTTTTTTATTTTTTTTCCGTCTGCGTACTGTTTCATAAAGGCCGCGCATTCTTCAGGGGTCATTCCTTGTGTGTATTCTTCTACAGAACCAAGGTCTTCTCCCGTCTCATCATCTTCTTCTCCTTCGCTATCTGCTCCAGCCGCCGTATCTTTTCCGCTCCCTCCTCCATTTCCCGCTCCCCCTTCTTCCGCACCGGCATCTTCACTATCGCCTAAAAACTCCACTTCGTCTGCCGGAATTAAAGCGTTATTTCCTTCAATAGTAAGATACTCGCGTCCGTCCTCTGTCTCTCCAAAACTTCCTGTTACAACAATTGAAATCTCTGTTCCTCCTGTTTTCCACACCGCCCTTCTTCTAGCTCTTGGGGGGATTTTTTCCTTGGGTGTCGCGGTATCATCTTTTTGCGGAGACGTATCTTCAGCTTCATTCGAAGACCCTTCATCTTCGACAGGTTCTGGAATCCATGATTCATTAACTGGAATATCTTTCGAACTTGATCCGTCGAGAATGTCTTCTCCTCCTTCATTCATAGAAAAATCTGCAGGCTTTGCTGCATTCTTATCCAGTTTAGGTTCTCTTTCCCCGTTTGTCAATTCGCGTTCACGTTCTACCATAAGCGCAGTATACCCGCAGGTGACGGTCCAAACTTGACTTCTACCTTGTATTCTCCTCACAAACATCCAACAACCAGGCGAATACAAAGATATCGATGCATAATTCCCAACTTATAAACAAAATTTGCAGTTTTAAATTATAAATTTTAAATGAATTATCAATGATTAAAAATTTAAAAAAATATTTTGTGAATATAATCTCTGTTTTGATTCATTTTTTCATTTATACTTCACTTTAAATTAAAAATTGAAAATTTAAAATTAACATGGAATTGTCATCTATTTAGGGTTTATGACCATAGTTTTTCATCTTTTACCTTCTGTGCTCTATCGTCTATAATGTATTTATGGAGCCGAAACACTTTGAAAGCCTTTACCCTGAAAATACGCGCGAAAAAGAGCTTGAAAAGCTTATTTCTATATTGCGTGCGGGAAAAGCGGCGCAAGTAGTGGGGATTCCGGGTGTTGGCAAAAGCAATGTTTTGCGCCTTCTTCCTTATAATAAAGCAGTCAGGACAAAGCACCTCGGAGTGGATGAAAAAAACTTCCACTTTGTCTACATGGACTTTTCAGAAGTAAAAGACCGCGCTCTTTTTGAAGTCGTAAAATTCATACTTATTTCTCTTTCTATGTCGCTTGGCGAACGCGGATTTGGAAAAGACCAAAACGTTTTAAACGATTTGCTAAAAGACGCCATAACTTTTCAAGACGACCTCATTCTTTTTCAGGCTTTAAAAAGAGGGATAGATTACCTGACGGGTGAAAAGCGCTACTCTGTCGTATTTTTATTTGACAGATTTGATGAATATATTCCGGTACTTGACTCGCGTTTTTTTTCAAATTTAAAGATTTTGCGAAATCGCGCAAAATATAGTTTTTCCTGTGTTTTTGCAACCACACGGCCTCTGGAGGACATTTTGGAGCCAGTATTTTTTTCCGACTTTTACGAATTTCTTGTAGGAAACAGTGTTTATCTTCCAATTTTTGACGCGGTAGGCCTCCCTTTTAGACTTTCGTATCTTGAAAAAATTACCGGTAAAAAAACGCGTCCGGAAATAAAAAAAGACGTTATGTCTCTTTGTGGCGGTCACGGAAAATTGACGCGCGTTTCATATGAGCTACTTCTTTCTGAAAAAAAGGCAGAAGATCTCAAATCTTTTTTGATTTCAAAAAATCAGGTAAAAGGCGCGCTTTTTGAAATCTGGAGCGCCTTAACCGCCGAAGAACAAAAAATTCTAAGGGAGAAAAAAACAACCGAATACTTAGAAAACGTAGGCCTTGTTTTAAAAAACAATCTTACTATTCCTCTTTTGGAAGAGTTTTTATCAGATCTTCCCCAAACACAAAAAGAAGAACTTGTTTTTGACGCCCAAAAAAATGAAATAAAAAAAGGACAGGAAATTCTGACAGAAAAGCTCTCTCCTTCAGAATTTCGCCTTTTGCGCTTCCTTATTATAAATAGGCCGCGGGTTTGCGAGAAAGAAGAAATTATTGAAAATGTTTGGACAGAGGCAAAAACGCGTGAGGGCGTGACAGACCAAGCTCTTGACCAGATAATTTACAGGCTTCGCAAAAAAATTGAAAACGACCCAAACAATCCCCAACACATTCAAACAATAAAAGGCCGCGGATATAAGGTTGAACAATAACCTTGACTTCCCTTTTACTTTTCCAATATGATTAAAGCATGAAGAGGTTTTTTTGTTTTCTCGCCGTTTTTCTTTTTTTTCTTTTTTATACAGCAACCAGTGTGTTTGTGCAAACTGCGTCCGCCGACGAAAACAAAGCAGAGCCTGTTTACATACTCCAAAATTCAGGAGGAAACAAGCCAACCACTACGTATTCTGCGGCCACAGCACAGTTACCCTTTGATTGGAACCGCGATGAAAAAGGCAACCCCACATCTCCCATCATAAACGGCCGCGTGCAATTTGTCCAAGTCACTTTTCAAGGGATTGAAAAACCGGAAGAAGGAGAGCTATATTTTTGTCTTCGTACTAACGAAAAAGACTGCGCAGACGGGGACAATCGCGGCAAATTAAGCTTAATAAAAGACTCATTTAACGAAAGCGCGAAGACCGTTACGATGATTGTTTGCGGCCGCGGAGAAAAAAACTTAAAAACTTGGGTTCCGGGCAAAAAGCCCAATGACTGGTGGTGCAATGACAAAAATCACACAACAGATTATTTTCATGAGGGGAATTATTATACAGTCCGTCTTTACGGAAGCAAAACAGGGAATAGTCTTATAGACAGCATATCTTTTTTTGTCAAGCATTCATTTCCAACTTTTGACCCTAAAACAGGAGCTACGTCTGATAACCCCCCCTTTAAGACACCGTCCAGAATAAGGATCGGTTTTGACAATAAAAACGAATTAAGCATGCGTGCAGGCCCCTTTAAAAAAAACGCATATTTGTTTGCTCTGGTAAAGCTGGGGGGTGGATATCAAGATTTTGCTTGTGGCATTTTCGCCCCAACTCAAGAAAACCCCAACTATACATTTACAAACAATGCCTCCTATATGACGCTGGGGTCTTTGGGTGGTGCCGTTTTTGGTTCTATACAAAGAAAAGACAACGGCGGAGGAGGTCTTGGAATAGGACGTTACGTGCTCACAATATCCGACTGGCCGCTCTCCAACGACAACGACATTCTTTCTTGTTTTAAAAAAGGAAACTTTATTTATTATGCCCAGCTAATAACAATTGGCAAGAACGGAGGAACAGCACAAGAACTGATAAAAGATCCTGCCGGCATGGAGACCGAGGAGGAACTTGAAAAGGCCCCGCCCGCCATACCTTGCAACCCCGGAAAGGCAAACAACGGTGTTGATGAAGGCGGCAATTGCAAAACCGTCTCAACGGCAATTGGACCAATTGACGTTGACCCACAAAAGTTTATTGCCTCGCTTTTTCAACGCGTTTTATCTATTGCCGGATTTGCCGCCATAATAATTATCCTTATTGCTTCTTACAACCTTATGTTCTCCGGAGGAAATAAGGAAAAAATTGCGGGCGCACGCGAAACAATTACCGCAGCTGTCCTTGGTCTTCTTTTTATAATTTTTTCAATTGTTCTTTTGAAAATTATTGGCGTTGATATTTTGCGCATTCCCGGATTTAAATAGTATAAAAAAGCATGAAATTACTATCACTTTCGATACCTGAATACGGAAATATTATAGCTCCTACGGGCATACCTGACGGTAGCAATCTTTCTCTTCAAAAAATTGTGACTTTTTTTCTGACCCTTCTTGTTATCGCGGGAATCTTATTGGCTTTGGTTTTTATAACATTCGGCGCTTTTCAGTGGATTACATCAGGCGGAAGCAAGGAAAAAATTGACAAGGCAAGAAAAACAATTTTGTTTTCAGTTATGGGGCTTGTAATTATTTCTCTTTCATTTGTTATCATAGGCCTTGTAGCGGGAGCTCTTGGACTAGACTCGCTTATCGGCAACTAAAAATTTTTCAGAATCACCGAAACACTGTCTTTATATACTTCTTTCCATTTATCTTTTTTAAGGGATGAAAGAAATGAATTTTTTTTATTTTTTTTCTCAATAGGCCAAAGCACAACCCCTATATTGTATTTCTTAAACAAAATGCGCCGCTTGGAAACACTGGCTATGGCGTTTTCGTAGTCTTCAAGCGCATTATTGCTTTCATTTTTTGGGGCATTCTTTTTCCAGCTTGGCATTCTACCGTCAATAAATACTTTTTTTTGGGGAAGTTTCCAGTCCAAATACCCTCCCCATTCATAACTAGAAAAAATTTGCTTATCCGGAATATTTTTTTGCAAGTACATAACTGCTTTTTGCGGATAAAAATCAGTTTCAGAATATGAAAATGATGTCCAAAAAAAAATTAGATAAGTAAAACACAAGACAAATGAAGAAATAGAAAAAGCGCGGGAAGAAAATATCAGACGTTGCATAAAAATTTTATCTTTCCTAAAATCTTTCCAAAAATACCTTAATAAATCAGGAAGAATATACAAATTTACAATTACCCAAAAAGGAATATGACGCACGCTGGAAAGACCTAAAAAAAGTAAAAAAAAGTATATTCCTATTTTTGTAATGGTAAGTTTTTTGCGATATTTAAAGACAAAAACAAAAGAAAGCGAAAAAAGAACAAGCGTTGCAAAATTAAAAACAAGAAGAGCCGGAAGCCATTCCATCACCGAAAACCGGAGTCCTGCGTCAAACGCCTGCGAAAAAACCTCTGCCCAAATACGCCATCCGTACGGATTAATAAATGTTGCAAATATAGACAATGCAACCACAAAAATATCTGTTAATTTGAGTTTTTTGTCCTGTATTGTTTTAAATAAAAGAAAAAGAACAAGAAGAAAAACCCCCAGCCCGATTGACCCGTGCATATTTACCCACAGAATAAAAACCGGAGGGATAAAATATTTGAATTTTTTCCATTTGTTGTCATCAAAAAATAAAAAAAGAAGAACAGAAACAAAAAGCCACGAGAGAACTTGAAGCCTTACGCCAAAAGCGGGCATAACAGCAGCTGCTGAAAAGAAATAAACCCCAAAAAGATACTTATTAAAAGTTCTTATGATTGCAAAAAGAAAAGAAAGTACGGCAATAAAAGAAAAAATAAAAGGGAGAAAAAAAGGAACATTCGAAAGTACATAAAGCACAATATTTGAAAGATATTCATGATCTATAAAAGGAAATGAAGACATCGTGTAGGAAAAAGGGTCGGTTTTTGGCAACCCACTACTAAGAATGATCTCCCCTATCTGCACATGCCACCCAAAATCGGTATCTATTTGTCCTACGGTTTTTAAAAAAAACAAAACTGTCAAAACAAACAATAATCCAAAAAGGGGCAAGAATGGAGCGTTTCTTTTTTTCACAAGCTTAATAATACCCATAAAAAAGACTTTCTGCAACCGATTCCTACATACCACTTGACAAGGGTAAAAAAAAATGCTGTAATAATTGTATGAAGTCATTATCACGCATAACAGCTATCCCGTTTGCATTTCTTTTTGCCAATTTGCCCCAAGCATTCGCAGTAGGAAACAGCCTGGATGCAAGCGTTACCACACCAAATGGAGTTATACCGCCTGAAAAAAGAATAGGGGCAATCGTTACTTTTTTTGTTTCTTTTCTTGTTGTAATTGCAGTTCTTGCCGCTCTTCTATATATTATTCTCGGCGCTTTTCAGTGGATTACATCCGGAGGAGACAAAACAAAAGTTGAAAGCGCGCGAAATCATATTATTGCAGCAGTTATTGGACTTATTATAATTGCTCTTACTTTTGTCATAATAAATGTCCTTATGCAAGTTTTGGGCATAGGAAGCCTCACAAATCTTCAAATTCCAACACTCGACAGCATCAACTAACTTCTTCTTGCTTTCAACTAAGTCGTTACCTTACAATAAATAAACTATGGCTGTAACACAAGACTGGACTTCCTGCCTTGAAAGCGGGGACGTAGCGACACTTAGGTGTATTCCTATTGTCTTGCAAAACATAATTAATTTTTTGGTTATATTTGCAGGAGTCATCGCTGTTTTTTTTATTGTATTTTCAGGAATCCGCTTTGTGACTTCAGGTGGAGATCCTGAAAAAATCGCGTCTGCAAGAAAAATTTTGACATACGCAATAATAGGATTTATTATTGTCGTTTTTTCTTTTGTAATCTTGAATTTAATTGCGAAAACAACAGGCGTTACCCAGCTCGAACCAAGATAAAAGATTATCTTTTCACATTTTGCCTCAAACGGTTGTTTTTTTGACCCATTTCGATACTCTTGAAATGATTATTTTCACGTTATACGCTGTTGTATACAGATAAATTCAAAAGGTAAAAGACAAAATGCAAAATTACAACTCAAAATTTAAAAGCGATTTGATAAAACGATGCTATCAGTTTAGCTTGGCTATTATAGCCCTTGCCGACACATTACCAAATAAAAGAAGCGCATGGGTAATAACCGATCAACTAATAAGATCGGCAACTTCTGTTGGGGCGAATCTGGTTGAAGCAAAATCGGCAAGCTCAAGAATTGATTTTAAAAAGTTTCATGAAATTGCCCTTAAAAGCGCCAACGAAACGAAATATTGGCTTGAACTATTAACAGACTCTGGATTGACATCGGTTGAATCGGTAAACATATTGTTAAAAGAGGTTTACGAAATTGCAAACATGATCGCAGCAGGTGTTATTAAATTAAAAGCTAAAAATTTTTGAGTTCTTACTTGGATTTTTAACTTTTGAATTTTTATTTTTGAATTTAATTTATGGAAAATCATCCTATTCCACAAGACGTCACGGGATTTAAATTTAAGCTAATCGGCAGCGTCACAATAAAACAATTTTTATATCTACTGGGCGCCGGCATTCTTACAACGATCACTTTTGTACTGCCTATTCCTGTTTATGTAAAATTTCCTTTTATGGGTCTTTTTGCGTTCGTAGGCCTTGGCCTTGCTTTTGTCCCAATCGAGGGGCGGCCTATGGACACAATGATTGCAAATTTTGCCAAAACCATTCCTTCTGAAAACGAATACATTTATAGAAAACGCGGCGTAAATCTGGCAACATATGATTTTTTCAAACCACTTGTGCAAGTTGCCACCCCTCAACAGCAAACTCAAAAAGCGACAAGCGAATCTGACACAAGACGCGCAATTCTTTTAAGCCAGCTACGGGCTCATTACATTACTCCTGACCAAGCAGAAACAAAATTTTTAAAAAATATTAAATCTGTTTTTGACGAAACGCCAAAACCCAAAATTCAACAAGAGGTAAAAATTTCTACAAAAACAGAAGAGGTGGCAGTAGCAGCTCCCGAGTCTTCAGTTCTTACGGCCACAACGGACGCCGCGCCAACACCAACGGCGCCCTTGGAGGAAAGCGAAAGCATAAGGGTTGTTGGCCCGCTACAACAACTTAAGGCGGGTTTTCCGACTATACCCGATACACCAAACATAGTATTGGGAATCGTAAAAGATCCACGGGGACGAGTACTACAGAACATTTTGGTTGAAGTGGTTGACACATCAAATGTTCCCGTACGCGCTTTTAAAACAAACGTCTTGGGGCAATTCGCATCAGCAACTCCTCTTCCGAACGGAACTTATCGTGTTATTTTTGAAGACCCACAAAAAATCCATGAATTTGAAATAACAGAAATAACCCTTACGGGGGAAATCTTTAACCCTCTTGAGGCGGTTTCTTTGGATCAAAGAGAAAGATTGCGACGAGAGCTTTTTGCAAATCTTTCAACCGGTACGCCCAGCGTCCAACAGGGCGCCGCCATATAAAAACTATGTCAAAACAAAAAATACACTCAACAACTCAAGATTTTACCAACATAGTTGAGATTGCCCAAGACGTTGTCTTTTTTAAAGGCAAAAGCGCATGCATGATACTGGAAGTTTCTTCTGTTAACTTTTTTTTACTGTCGGGAGACGAGCAGAATGCCAGAATTTATGGATATATGTCGCTTCTTAATTCCCTCTCTTTTGCAATACAGATTTTTATTATTTCCCGAAGAATTGACCTTTCAGCATACATAAAGCTTCTGGAAGACAGAATTACAATAGTCACAAATCAACGCGTAATTGAGCATCTGCGACTTTACAAAGAATTCATACAAGAACTGGTAAAAGGCGAAGGTCTTTTGGATAAAAAAGCTTACGTTGTAATTCCCTTTTCAAGCCTTGAGATTGGGCCCTCAACTCCTGCACCAAATAAAAAGCCTCCTACTTTTACAGAACAGGCAAGGGCTGTTTTGGAATCAAAAAGAGACAATATCTCAACACAAATTGAGCGCATGGGGCTTATCGTACGCCCTGTTCCGACAGAAGAATTGGTAAAGCTTTTTTACGAAATCTATAACCAAGACTTTGTCACACTGGACTTCAACTCAGAAGATGTTAAAAACATAATTATATAGCAATATATGTTTGGAATTGGAAAAAAACAACAAAAACAAACAGCTCCCGTTCGGGAGGGCGGATTTGTTGCACAAGGAGATAACACAAGCTCAATAAGCCATGCAGGAACGACAACAGCACAGCATGCCCAACCGCCAGTTTCCCAAAAAAATACTGTCGTTAAAAAGGCAGGCGTCAAAACAACGCCAAGCCCCGCATACGGAGCGCTGAAAAGCGGGTCCGTATCTTTGGTTGATATTATTTCTCCGTCATCTGTTGAAGTCGACTTTAAGCATATTCGGGTAGGAGACAGATTTTATCGTACTTTTTTTGTTGTTGATTATCCCCGCCAAGTTTCCCCAAACTGGCTTTCTATTCTAATTGACTACAAAGAGACCATGAACACCTCTATGTTTATTTATCCCATTGAAAGCAAGGATGTCTTGACCAATTTGAAGCGAAAAATCGCAGAAATGGAAGCAACTCTTGAATCAGACGCAGAACAGGGACTCCAGCCGGACCCAAAAATAAATGCGGCGCTTGAAGATGCGGTTGCTCTACGAGAAGAACTTGCCCGCGGACTTGAAAGATTTTTCCAATTCGGTCTCTACATTACTCTTTCTGCCGAAAATGTTTCAGAACTTGATATAAAAACAAAAGAACTCACGTCCCTTCTTTCCTCAAATCTCCTTGTAATAAAAGCGGCAACTCTTCAAATGGAAGACGGATATAAGACCACTCTTCCAACGGGAAGCGACCGGCTTTTTATAACAAGAAACATGGACACAACCTCTCTTGCCTCAACCTTTCCTTTCACGTCTTATGAAATTTCCCACCCTAACGGAATTTTATACGGAATAAATACTTTAAACAGTTCTCTTGCAATTGTTGATAGGTTTTCTTTTGAAAACGCCAACGAGGTTGTGTTTGGAAAGTCCGGTTCCGGAAAAAGCTTTTTGGTAAAACTTGAGGTTTTGCGGCAAATGATGTTTGACGTAGAGATTTTAATCATTGACCCGGAGGACGAATACCGCGCTTTATGTCATTCGCTTGATGGCGAATACATATCCTTTTCTAAAAGTTCTGAGGTAAAAATTAATCCATTTGCTCTACTCTCTGATGACATGACCGAAGCCCAACTTGGAATAAAAATTCTTTCACTCCATGGACTTTTAAAAACAATGCTTGGAGAAATGTCTCCAACGCAAGAAGCAATTTTGGATAGAGCAATTGTTCTCTCGTACAAGCAAAAAGGGATTACCCCGGATCCCGCAACATACAAAAACGAACCACCTATTCTTGAAGACTTGTACAAAACACTTCTTAATATGGAAGAGCCCGAAGCAAAAGATTTGGCTTTTCGACTTGAAAAATTTGTCAAAGGAGGATTTGCCGGTCTTTTTAATCAACAAACAAACTATGATGTAAAAAATCAGTTGACTGTTTTTTCAATAAAACAACTCGAGGATGTTTTACGCCCTATTGCCATGCATGTTATTTTGGATTTTATATGGAACAGGGTCAGAACAAAGCTTAAAAAAAGGCTTTTGATTGTTGACGAGGCCTGGTATCTTATGAAAAATCCCGACTCAGCATCTTTTTTGCAGGGAATTGCAAAAAGAGCACGAAAATATTATTTGGGAGTAACAACTCTTACCCAAGACATTGAAGACTTTTTGGCAAACGATTATGGAAAAGCTATACTTTCAAGCTCATCTATTCAAATTCTCTTAAAACAAAACTCTTCTGAGGTAGAAACTCTTGGAAAAGCGCTGTTTTTGTCCGAAGGAGAAAAACAGTTTTTGTTAACGGCCCAAGTAGGAGAAGGCCTTTTGTTTGCCGGACAAAATCATATAACCGCTCAGTTTGCGGCTTCAAAATTTGAATATGACCTTATTACGTCTAAGCCCCAAGACATATTGCAAGGAGAAGAGGATGCGGCAACAGCCGCTGCTGCCTCTATCGCCCAAGAACCCCCCCCCCAAACAACACCAAGCCCAGCTATCACAGAGCCCACACAACCACCCACTCCTCCTCCACAATCACAACCAGTAAGCGCCTCTTCGTCTCAGGTGATTGGCCCACAACAATCTCCGGAGCCAACCGTTGCGCCCCTACAAAATAACACCGCTACTCCGCCTCCTCAACCAAAAACAACACCGAGCGATGCCGGCGGAACTTCATCAACAATAATCAATGGACAATGAAGAAGAAAGAAAAAAACGGGGGCCTGTTGATGCCATAAATTCTGCAAGAAATTTTTCTCGCAATCTTCGTGGCTCTTTTAAGGCTGTGCGTTTTGTTGCAACCAACGTTGTCCGCGCCGCGGCCGGAGCAAGCGGCGGCTGGACAATATTTATTGTACTTTTTATTATTTTTATAATTATATGGCTTCTTTTTTTTAGTGAAGGGTCTGCTGTTGACATTTCCACCGAGGGCAACCAAAGCACGGGGAGTCAAGGAGGAACTGGAAGCACAGGAGGAAATACAAATCCATCTTCTTCAGATATAAACTGCTACACAAGCATGTCGGGCGCTGACATGGATGCGTATTTCGCAAGCCAAGGATATATATATTTCAACAACACGGGCGGCGCTCTTGCCACGCTTGCTGAAAAACATAAAATTAATCCGGCTCTTATTATTGCCATTGGAAGAATGGAAAGCCAACTTGGAAATGCGTATCAATCAGACCCAGATAAACTTGCAAAGAAGAACGCTTTCGGGATTGGAGGAGCTGACAACCTACAGCCTTTCTCTACGTGGGAAGAAGGAGCAGAGGTCTCATATAAAAGCGTTGCCAGCTATGGCTGCGCAACGCTTGAGTGTATTCAGCAGATTTATGCACCGGTAGGTTCATCGGATGACCCCGGCGATTTGAATTCAAATTGGCTTACCGGCGTAAAAGCAATTCTTTCCGAAATACCCCATGCGTCGTGTCAGCCTCCTGCCGGAACTATTTCCGATTGGCCTATTCAAAAGCCTATCGCCTCTTGCAGCGTAACCCAAAGACCAGGAGAAGGGTTTAGTCATCCGAATTTAAACGCAGTAGACCTAGGCCTGCTCCATGGCACCAAGGTTTACTCCACAAATAATGGAACCCTTACCGAACTGTATGTTTATGCCTATAACTGCTATCCTACGTGTTCCAGTAGCGACGGGAAAGGAACCTATGTTAAGGTCTCAAATGGAAACTCTTGGGCAATTTATGCCCACCTTATTCCGGAAAGCGTTTCCCATCTAGCACTAAATCAAACAATTAATAAGGGTGATTATTTGGGACAGGTTGACAATACGGGATACAGCGACGGGGCGCACCTGCATTATGAATTGTCATCTGATCAAACTTTCCCGGATTTTGACACTGCGTGTAATTAATGTAATATAATGTTTGAAATGAACCAAATTATTGAAAGGGTAAAAAATTACAAATATTTTTATCCAGTCCTTTTAATTGTCTCTTTGTTTGCTGGAACATTTTTAATACTTTTTGTCGCCGCAATGGTGTTTAAGCAGGAGAAAAAACAGGAACCAAAAAGAGATGGAGGAGTTATCGTTATAGGGAATCCAACAATAAAACCTGTTATTACAATTCCGGCAGCTCCTACATCTGGAGAAAAAATTAATCCTGTAATCCTGCAGGGAACCAGCATTTTCTATCCAGCCCTTTATCAGAACTATATTTATTATTTATCTGATGCCGGAACAAGATTTTACAAAATAAAAACAGATGGAAAAGAAAAAGCTCCAATATCAGATGTTTTAGTGGCACAAATCAAAAATGTTACCTGGTCACAAGACGGCCTATCTGCGGTTATACAAGTAGAAAATAATAAATATTTCTTAGGAAAGAACAACAGCCCGTTTTTTTCCGAAAAAGATGAAAATTTAGCAACAACCAATTGGCTTTATGCTTTTCAAACAAAAACATTAAAACAAATCGACACGTCTGCAATAGCTTTTTCCTTTTCTCCGTCTGGTAGGCTTTATTACATTTCCGTTGAGCGGCCGCAGAATGCGCCCCCTCAAACTTCACTTTATGCTTTGGACACAAATTCAACAAAAATCCTAACGTTCCCCGAAAGACAAAATTTAATTTATCATGTTTCAGAAAATACAATTATTACATCAACGAGTCCGGGTCCTCTTCTTAAAAACATCTCTTATTATCAGGTTTCTACGACAACAAAAGAAGTCACTAAAATTCCTCCGCCACCAAACACTTTTGGGGCATTGGTCTCTCCTTCTGGTAATTATTTAGTGGTACAGACTGTTGAGAAAGAGCCTACGACAACGATGAAGATCGGCTACCTAGATATTGCCAATAAGGCTTTTTATCCAACGCAAATAAGTGGGGATGTTAAAAAATCAGCGTGGGGAAAGAAGGAACAAGCGCTGTTTTTGTTTAACGAAAATACTATTACGAAGATTTCTTTCCCTGGCTTAAAAACTCAAGTCTTTTCCCTACCTAAAGAAATTTCTCTTTCTTCTATTGACGATGGTTCTTTGATGGTTGGAGACGACAACAAAAGCTTCTTTTTTACCAACAACAACTCTCTTTATAGTATTTCTTTTTAATTTTATTCCTGAATCCTGACGGGCATTATGACATGAAGAAACCCTGCGTCCTTTTCTGTTTTAAAAAGCGCCGGTTCAAGAGGGCTGTTGAGCTCCATAATTACGGTTTCCGCTTCAACGCTTCTTAATAAGTCTAATAAAAATTTTATATTAAATGCTATTTCGTTATCTTCGCCTTCCTGTGTAACCTCCATTTCTGCGCTTCCCTCTCCCAGCCCGTTGCTTTTTGAAAAAAGGAACATTGTCCCGTTTTTTATTGAAATTTTTGTGATATTTGCGCTTTCCCTTGCAAAAACCGAGGAAAGTTTTAATTTTTGTAAAAAGTCTTCTTTGTCAACAATAGCCTTTGTTTTGTAAGAAGTAGGTATGACTTTTTTATAATTAGGGAACTCTCCTCCTAAAAGCCTTCCCACAAGAGAAATGTTTTGGGTCTCAAAAAGAACTTGATTTGCTTTTTTATGAACGTACATCTCTATTTCTTGATCTTCTTCTTTTATAGATAAAAGTTCCTGTATTAGCTTTGAGGAAAGAATAATTCCTTCTTCTCCGTCAATACTTCCTTGTTTTGTTTGAAAAGAAAGGCGAAACCCGTCTGTTGCTACAAAATGTATCTCCCCCTCTTTTTCCACAAGAAGAATTCCTGTTAACTCCGGGCGTGATTCGTCGACTGCTACAGCAAACGTTAATTTTGAAAAAAGTCTTTTTACTTCTTTGCCTGTTAAAGAGAGTGTTTTTTTTCCTTTTTCTTCAAAAAGGTTGGGGAATTCATCTTTTCCTATTGTTTGGAAAATAAGCTTATTTCCTTGGGTTGTCAATATAATAGATTCTCCTTCTTGGATAATTTTTACCTTTCCTTTTCTAACAGTTGCAAGAGCTTCTAAAAATTGTTTTCCCGGAACAGCGACAGATCCCTCTTTTTCTATTTTTGCAGGAATAGAAACTCTTGTACCAAGTTCTAAATCTGTTGCAGAAAGAAAAAATCCTTTTGTATCGGCTTGTATTAATATACTTGAAAGAACAGGAACGGGAGAATGTATAGGTAATGTTTTTATAAGAAGAGGAATAAGATTCTCAATGTTCTCTGCCAAAAACTCCACGTCCATATATGTTTACTAATAGTAGTACTAGTAGTATATCTGGAAAAGTGTAAAAAAGCAAGAACACACGCGTGTTTTTTTGTGGAAAACTCATGGAAAACTTTGTGTAAACCTTGTGAATTAAGTTTATTTATATAAAAAACGGGGAGAAAAAAGGAAAAAAGAAAACCTATCCACAAAAATAACAATATTTATCCACAACTACCCAACCTGCTTAATTTTTTCCTTCAACACAGAAAGCTCCCCTTTTATTTTTTCTGAATTTTGTAAAAGAACCCTTACTTTTTCAACGCCATGCATAACCGTTGTATGGTCGCGCCCGCCAAGCAAATTTCCTATTTCAGAAAGAGTAACTTGAGCCTCTTCTTTTAAAAGAAACATACATAAATGTCTTGCCCGGACAAGAAAAGCATCTCTTTTTGCCCCTTTTAGTTGGGTGGGCTTAAGGTTGTAAAAACGGCATATTTCATCAATCACCATATCAGGGTGAAGAAAAGGGCTTGTTGGTTTTGTCTTGCCAAGAAGAGGGAGAACATCTTGCGGTAAAACCTCTTGGTTGCCGCGCCCATCCATGCTTGTTGCAAGCCTTAATAAAAAACCTTCAAGAGCGCGGGTATCGACAATTTTTTCAGCAACAAGCTTTGCAACATCAATTGAAAAAACAAACCCGTATTTTCTACTTTTAATTAATAATATTGCCGTTCTTAATTCAAAGTCTGGGGGAGCGATATCAACAGAAAGACCTCCTTCAAATCGGGATGCAAGCCTGGCCTCAATCTTTTTAATTTCAGAAGGGGGTCTGTCAGAAGAAAAAACAATTTGGCGCTGTTTATCAAGAAGGGTGTTAAAGGTATGAAAAAGTTCTTCCTGAACCTTTTCTTTCCCGCTTAAAAACTGAATATCATCAAGAAGTAATAGGTCTACATTTCTAAACTTACGTCGAAGCTGAGTTGTTGTTTTATCTCTTATTGCCTCAACAACCTCGTTGGTAAATTCTTCGGTTGTCATATATAAAACCGCAACATTTTCGTTGTCCTCAAACGCTTTATTTGCAATAGAGTGCATAAGGTGTGTTTTTCCAACCCCAACAGTTCCGTACAAAAACAAAGGACTATATTTGGTGCCCGGACTTTGAGCAACCGCTAAAGCCGCTGTGTATGCAAGTTGGTTGCTGTCAGACACCGCAAGAGATTCAAAGGTAAAATCTTGTCGGATCCGGCCCGGACGCAACTTTTTATTTGAAGGTTGCTCGTGAGATGCAAAAAGAGGACCATGGCTTTGGTTTTTTGCCTTTGCTTTTTCACCACCTGAAACAAAAACAAGACTTGTATTCTCTCCGCTTTTTTTATCCAAAGTTTTTTTTATCAAAGCGTAATACCTTTTTTCCAAATACTCGGCTGTCATAAAAGCAGGAGTGGAAATTGTAGCAACGGAGCTTGAAAACGAAACCAAGCGGCAACTTTTAAAAAAAGTAATAAAAACAGGTTTTGAAACCTCTATTTCTATCTCGGCCAGAACAGCCTTCCACAGTTGGTCCATAATTTTTTTATTTAAGTATTTCTTTTGCGCAGAACCCTTGAGCAGGAGCACCTTTTTTCATTTTAAGACACCTAAATTTGTAAAAGAAGTATATGTATGTGGATAACTTCTTGTCAAGAGGTCAAATCGCATTCTTTGCTATAATAAAAATATGAAAATAGGATTTTTTACAGACGGATTTCTTCCCCAGCCAAATGGAGTCGCAACATCTGTTTTTTCAACCGCCAGAGAGCTTGAAAAAAAAGGCCACGAAGTTTTTGTTGTTGCGCCGAAATACCCCGGCTATAAAGACGAGTTGAATGTTTTTCGCCTGACCTCAATAAAGGTTATGAAAAGACCGGAGTTCCGTCTGGCCCTCCATCTACCGGACAAGCCCTTTAGAAAGCTATTGCGCCTTGATTTTGATATAATCCATGCCCATTCGCCCGGCCCTGTTGCTTTACTGGGATGGGAAATTGCAAAAGCCAAAGATGTTCCTTTTATTTCCACATATCATACTCTTTGGAACAAATACACGCACTATGTTTTAAAAGGGAAAGTTATTCGCCCTAAAATGGTAGAACAGGCAACCCGCCTTTTTGGAAATAGGTGTGATTATCTTATTGCGCCCACAGAAAAAGTTAAAAATGAGCTCGTAAGATATGGTATTAAGAGACCAGTAGAAATTGTTCCAACGGGCGTTGATGTGCAAAAATTTGGAGTGTCAAAAAAAGGGTATTTTTATGAAAAGTTTAAAACCTCCAAAAACGAAAGAATAGCGCTGTGTGTGGTAAGACTCGGAAAAGAAAAATCTGTTGATTTTGTTCTGCGCGCTTTTAAAAAAATTTTAAAAAAATCTCCAAACACCACGCTTTTTTTAGTTGGAGAAGGGGTTGAGAAAAAAAATCTTTTAAAGCTTGCAAAAAAAATAGGGATAGGAAATAAAACGATTTTTACAGGGTTTATTGAGCATGATATTCTGCCTAGGGCTTATGCGGACGCAGATGTTTTTTTGTTTGCTTCGCAAACCGAGACTCAAGGAATGGTTATCCTTGAAGCATTTGCATCAGGACTTCCTGTTGTTGCGGTAGATGATGATGCTCTACGCGGCGTGGTTCTGGATGGGGAAAACGGATTTTTGGTTGCAAAAGACGAAGAACTTTTTGCGCAAAAGGCTCTTGACGTTTTAGAAAACCCCATGCTTCGCAAAAAACTATCTTTGTGCGCAAAACAAACAGCAAAAGAACACTCTGTTTTTCATACAACAGGGATTCTCGAAGCTCTATATAAAGACGTTCTAACAGAAAGAAGCAGAAAAAGCATACAAAAACTTATGAATACAAATACCGCCCGAGAGCAACTATATGTTGTGTTGCTTTCTTTTTGGGTTACGATATTTATTGTTAGAATTGCAACATTTTTATTGTATGCGCCAAAAGGCCCCTACCCCCTTATAGGACTTTTTAATAATTTTTTTACGCATGCCACAATTGGTTTTGTTCTTGTTGCTTTATCTCTTGTTACGTCTTTTAAAAAAAAGGAATTGCCTCTTTTTGCCCTTCTTTTATTTGGCGTAGGAATAGCCCTTATTTTTGACGAACTTTGGGTATTGGCAACGGGAGGAGCAGCTACGATAGTAGATTATTGGGCCAGAGGAAACATGTTGGTAATTGTTTTGGCGGGAGCATTGCCTGCTCTTTTTGTAAAATATATCAAAAAAAACAGGCCCCAGTTTTTCTTTGGACATCAAAGCCTTGAGCACAGAAACCCCCAAGCCCCAAAAATATCGGTTGTTGTCCCCGCATATAATGAAGAGGAATTTATAGTAAGAACCATAAAAAGTCTTGTAAACCAGACACGCAAAGATTTTGAACTAATTGTTGTTGATAACGCATCAACCGACAACACGGGGCTGGTCGCTGCGCAATATGGGGCAAGAGTTATAAGAGAAGAAAAAAAGGGGGTTGCAAACGCCAGACAGACTGGTTTTATGGCGGCAAAAGGAGAAATTATATTAACAACAGATGCGGACACTGTTGTTCCGCAGGATTGGATTGAAAAAATTATACCCCATTTTAAAGACGAAAATGTCGCGGCCTTCGGAGGAATTAATAGGCTTTATTCAGGCCCCGTTACGGCCCGCGCCGGCTCACGCTATCTTTCAACCCTTTTTTGGGTGGTAGATAAATTTTTATCAGGAGGATGGAATCTTTTAGGGTCAAACCTTTCAGTAAGAAAATCCTCCTTTTTGGCAATTGGCGGATTTAATACTGCGCTGACCCTGGGTGAAGACGTAGACCTCTCCCAGCGTATTAAAAAAGTCGGAAAAGTTATTTTGGACCCAAATTTTCTTGTTTTTTCATCCGGAAGAAGATTTAGAAGCGGTCTTATTGTTGGGGTTTTAACATATGCTCCAAGCTGGTTTGCCAGGGTAGTTTTTAAAAAGGATAAGTTTTTAACTTTTCCCACAATTAGAGACGAGCATTCACTTATTGGAAGATTTACTTTTGTTCCTCTCCTTTTTTGTGTAGTTTTTCTTGCCACCCTTTTTTATGTGTCTAATCCTAGTGTTTTTCGCGCGCGGGAAATAAGATTTTTGCAAAAAAGCGCTGCTACTTTACAAGAATTTTTTGATAAAACACAAAGCAAATAGCGTTCCTAAAGTCCTATTTGGTCTAGAAATGTTAACCAAAGTTTTTTTGCAAAAGATGCATTTTGCATTTGGTAATACCTTTTTTTTTGTCTGAAATCGCGCGTCCCTGGATTCGGAGGATTGCACCATGCGGAAACAACAACACCCTCTCCTTTTTCGTTTTTTTTAACTACTGCTACAATTGTTTGATTTTTTACAATCTTGTGGTATTCAGTTGACCCTTTTTTATTAACCAGTGTTTTGTCGGGCGCAAGAACAGCTTCTTCAACGATTTGCCGGGAAAGCTTTCTTGCGCGCAATCGTAAAAGAGCATGATTTGTCCAAACAATACTAGAAGACACCATAAGACAATTATATCAGTTGGGAAGTGCTGTTTTTTTAACCCTATACAAACTTAAATAATTATCGCTTGCTCCGCGTTTAAATCTTAAGACCGGTTCTACGGGCCAATCTCCAACATCCTGTGTTTGATTAAAGATAATATAGACTGGTTTTGTCTGGTTTTTCTCCAATAAGTAGTCGGGTAATTGTTTTGGCAGAATGTCAAAAGAGTGTTGTTTGACATTTGCGTTATTTACAAAATAAATTTCAATAACTGTTGCGGGAAGACCACCATAGGTTCCTTCAGACGCTATAATTATTTGTTCTTTTATTGCCTGCTCTTTTAAATAGGCAACTATTTCACGAAGTCCTTCACCCATGGAAAAACCATTAGAATATTGTTCTATGTCTTCTTTGGGGATTGGAGCACGGGGCATATCGGCTAAAATTTTATAATCGCTAAAAATTAAAAAAGAAGCACAAGCAATAATAATAAAAAAGTATTTTAATTTACTTTTTAAAAAATAATATAATTCCCAAAACCCTACGGCGGCAAGAGGCAATAAAAAAATAGACAGCGGGAATATGTAGCGCGCAGTGAGAAGCCGGCCAAACAAGCCAATTCCAACAACCGGAATAATAAACCAAAAAAGCAAAAGAAGTTTTTCTTTCCTTTGGCCCTTTCCTATAAAAGAGAAAAAAACAACAAGAGCCAAAGGATAGGTAAGATAGATGGTTGTCCAATAAAGAAGTTTTAAAATATTTGGTGTCCAAGTCTGAAAAGCATGATATGGAATAAGCTCATAAAGACGATAGGTAAAAACAGAATCTTTTTCAGAAATCATGTGGTAGTTGTCGGAAAGAAGCAGAACAGAATAATACAATAAAGAGAGTCCGACAGCCACAGCTGTAAAAAAAACCCATTTAATAAGTTGTTTTGTGCGTTTTTCTTTTAAAGTCGACAATATCAGCGTAGTCGGCAACATATAAATGGTAATAAATCCGCTTGATTTTGTAAGAATTCCTGCGCCTAATAAAAGCCCGAGCAAAAAAGAAGTTGCAAAATTGGCTTTTTTCACAAGAAGAATCGCCAGATACAAAATAAAAACACAAAACATTCCAACAAGGCTTTCGTAAATCGCCATCCTGTTTAAAAGAAGAGCCGCCGGATACAACACATATAGCAAAACAGAAATAATACTTATCCACCTATTTTTGAACAACTCAAAGCTTAACAAAAATAGTCCGACCATTGTTCCAAAACCCGCTGCAACAGAAACAAGCCTTCCGGCAATAGGAGGATTATAAACGTATTGCATTAAAAGACTAACAAGCCAAACATAAAGAGGTTGTTTGCCGTCCTCCAGAGACATCAGCCTAAGAGAAGGGTTATATTTTCCAAACTGCGCCCAGCGTGAATAAATTGCTTCGTCGACAAAAATTGGAAGAAGTTTTAAATGATATAGGCGCAGAAAAAAGAACAAAAAAAAAGCAAAAAGGAGAATAAGTATTTCAAACCTATAACGGAGGAGCGTTTTTTTAATCATATCAAAGCGTATCTTATCATTTTATCAGATTTAAAGATTTTTGATTTCAAAAGCGCAAAGAAGTTTACGGCCTTAAAACCAAATAATCCCAAAACATCCTTGCTCTTGACATTAATTTATAAATAAGTTAATCTATCTTTTGCATCAAGAGCGCCCCGCTTTTAGCGGGACCGGCAACCGAAAACTACGGTGCCAGCTCCGGGAAGGAAGATGTGATCTGCAGAAATGCGGATAAAGTTATGGCTCCCGGATGGGAGTTTTTAATGGCAAAAAATCATACTTTTACTTCAGAATCAGTTTGTGCGGGTCACCCTGACAAAATATGCGACTCGGTAAGCGACGCTATTCTTGATGAGGTTTTAAAACAGGACAGGTTTGGCCGTGTGGCCGTTGAGACAATGGCAACCTTTAATAAATTAGTAATCGCGGGAGAAATTTCATCACACGCTAAAATAGATTTTAAAAAAATAGCACGAAAGAGAATAAAAGATTTAGGATATACAAATCCCCTGTTTAATTTTTCAGACAAGTCTACTATTCAGGTTTTAGTGCACAAACAATCGCCTGAAATCGCAAAAGGTGTAAAAGTAAAAGGGGCGGGAGATCAGGGAATGATGTTTGGATTTGCTTGTCGGGAAACCGAAAGCCTTATGCCTCTTCCTATTTCTATTGCCCACGCTCTTGCCCGAAAAATAGACATGGTACGAGAAAAAAACATTCTTTCATATCTTAGGCCTGATGGTAAAACACAAGCAACGGTGGAATATAAAAACGGCAAACCGTATAAAATTGCACAAATTGTTCTAGCTGTTCCACATGAAGAAAAAGTAAAAATCGGTGAAGTGAAAAAAGGGCTTTATCGCGAAGTAGTTAAAAAAGTTCTTTCTGAATTCGGATTTAAAATTTCAGAAAAGGACGTGGTAGTTAATGGAACAGGTGTTTGGCATATGCCCGGACCGGCGTCAGATACAGGGCTCACGGGACGGAAAATAATAGTTGATACATACGGAGGATTTGCAAAGGTCGGGGGTGGCGCTTTTTCCGGAAAAGACGCGACAAAAGTTGACCGTTCCGGGGCATACGCGGCAAGATTTATTGCAAAAAATATTGTTGCCGCCGGCTTGGCTGACAAAGCCGAAGTAAGACTTGCATATTTTATAGGAGCAAAAAAACCGGTTATGCAGGAAGTTGAAACATTTGGAACCCAGAAAAAAAGTCTGCGGGTAATAGAAAGTTTTATGTCAAAAATTTTGGACACTTCTGTTGAAGGAATTATTGAAGGTTTGAATTTGAGAAAACCGGTTTATTTACAAGCTTCAGCATACGGACATTTTGGAAGAGAAGAATTTTCCTGGGAACAAATCGCCTAATCGTTTATATTTTTTTATTAACCTGATTATTCCCCTCCTAGACTTCTTGCCATAATTGTTATTTTTTTCTCCCCCCCATTTGTTTTATGAGCCTTTTTGATATGTTGTCCAAAAACCGAAGTTGTTTCAGCTCCTTGCGCAAACAGCCTGCGAAAAATTCGTCATTAATTTAATCATGATTAAAGCCCTTAAGGCCTAGAGTGTGATTGTATAAATCGATAATTTATTTTTCATAAATTAAATGCCAAACATAACTATAGAGCCTTGATTTTGCTTATAAAAATTCCTACACTTATAGTAGCGCCTATAATAAGTTACTAAAATGTAACACTTTTTAATGAGAAGAAAAACATTTCAGAAAATAAGAATAATTGCCGGCAATAAAAAGAAAACTAGATCTTTAGGTGCTTTTTCTTGTAATAAAAAAATCTATCTGTTTTTTCAGTTGTCTTCCGATTCACATTTTCAATTTCACGTTGCAACTAGTGTAGATGGCTTTTCTTTCGAGCTTGAAGAACATGATTGTTGCATAGAAAAAGGCGAAGTAACAAAAGAAGATATTACATTATGTTCCGACTTTAGCATTTTGGAACATGCAGGGTATTTTTTACTGATGTATGTTCGAAAAGAAAATAAAAAATCGGTTATTGAAAAAGCTTGGTCCAAAGACTTATTTTCCTGGTCGTATGAAGGAAACATGATTTCTCTTAATCAGAAAGGGATTATTGTGCCAAGCTATGAATATAAAAGAAAAAGCGTTCTGTATTCTTCAAATGTATCAATTTTTGCTTACTTTTCAAAGGATTTGATTCATTGGGAAAAAGAAGAAAAAAAACTATTGACCCCAAGAGATAATTTTTTTGATTCCGGAGAACTTATTGTAGAGCGTGTATTAAATTCCGAGAAAGGAATTTTACTTATATATAATTCAAAAGTTAAAGAAACAGCCTTTACGGGGATGGCATTATTTGATAACGATGACCCTACTCGTCTTCTTTGGCAAAGCGCAGAGCCTATCTGGAGTCAGCCGCAAGAATGGAAAGGAAAAGAAGTACTCCTTGTTGGCTCAATCTTACATAATGGAAGCATTATCTCTTATTGGCAGGTGGAAAACGAAGGAATATATGCAGCAGCTTACGCGGTGTATAAAGTTTCTGACGGTCATACATCAAAAGATATTTCTTTGAGGCTTAAACGCGTAGGCAATAATCCGTTAATTTCTCCAAACAGTAAAAATGTATGGGAGTCCTTCAATACATTTAATCCTGCCGCAACATATGACGGCGATAAAGTACATATTTTATATAGGGCGCAAGGTTATGATTATGTTTCGGCGCTTGGATATGCAATGAGCCGGGACGGAATTCATATAGATGAGCGTTTGGAGCAGCCTGTTTATATTCCTTCGCAGTCATTTGAGAACATTAACACCACAAAAGTATTTCAGGTTTCCGCCCAGTATGTTTCTGGAGGTGGATATGGGGGATGTGAAGATCCCCGAATTACACGTATTGATAACCGGTATTATTTGACATACGTTGCGTTTGATGGAATAAATCCTCCAAGAATTGCGCTTACCTCAATCTCAGCTTACGATTTTTTAAACAGGCGATGGTTATGGGAGCGGCCGGTTTTAATTTCTCCTCCGGGCATTGTAGATAAGAGTGCCGTTATTTTTCCTGAAAAAATAAACGGAAAATATGTAATTATGCATAGAATTTATCCCGATATTTTAATAGATTTTGTTGACAACCTAAATTTTGACGGAACGTTTTGGCTCAAAGGTGAATATAAAATCTCTCCTAGGCCCGACAAATGGGACAGTCGTAAAATCGGCGCCGGCGCCCCTCCTCTTAAAACAAAATATGGCTGGTTGCTTATTTATCAGTCGGTTGGAGAGCAAGATCCAGGGAGATACAAAATCGGAGCAATGTTATTAGACCTTTTAGATCCGACAAAAGTTCTTTATCGCAGTCAATCTCCTATTCTAGAACCAGAAGAGACTTATGAAAACGACGGTTTTAAATCCGGCGTTATTTATCCTTGTGGCGCGGTTATTATTGATGATACGCTCTATGTATATTATGGTGGAGCGGATTCATATGTGTGTGTTGCAACTGCAAAGCTTGAAGACTTTTTGACTGAACTTCGATACTCAGAAGTAGCAAGGCTTACAAAGCCTATTGTGGAAAAAATACTTTAACAATGATTAATATTAAAAGAGATAGTCATAACCCAATTCTAAAACCTGATTCAAAAAGCCCCTGGGAGTCACAAGCAGTATTTAATGGAAGCGTTATAAAAGAAGACTTATACCATATGGTTTATAGAGCTCTCTCCGACACGCAAAATTATGAAGGTAGGCAATTACAGCTTTCAACAATTGGATATGCCAAAAGCGCAGACGGTGTGATTTTTGACAACCGAAAGCAATTTATAAAACCGGAAATGGATTGGGAAAAATTCGGATGCGAAGATCCGCGAATCACAAAAATAGATGGAGAATATTTTGTTTTTTATACGGCATTATCCGATTATCCGTTTTATCCTGCGGCAATTAAAATCGGATTAGCGGTATTTTCTGATTTTACCAAACCTGTTGAAAAACATTTAGTGACACCATTTAACTCGAAGGCAATGACTCTTTTCCCTGAAAAAATAAACGGAAAGTACGCGGCTCTTATTACGGTTAATACTGATATTCCGCCCGCCCGTATATGCCTTGCTCTTTTTGACAAAAAAGAGGATATATGGTCTCAATCATATTGGAATAGATGGTATCAAAATCTGGCGGATCACATAATTCATTTACGGCGTATGAATTCCGATCAATTAGAGGTTGGCGCGACTCCTCTTCTTACGCAATATGGATGGCTTTTTATATATGCTCATATTCAACATTATAATAATTCTCAACATAAGATATTTGGAATAGAGGCGGTATTGCTTGATTATGATAATCCGCAAAAAATTCTTGAAAGGATTGATTTTCCGATCATGATTCCTGAAAAGGAATATGAGGTAAAAGGTAACGTTCCAAATATTGTTTTTCCTTCAGGGGCAACATTAGAAAATGATACCGTTTCACTCTATTACGGAGCTTCAGATTCGGTTTGTTGTCTTGCAACATTTTCGTTAAAAGAACTTTTAAAAGAAATGCGGACAGATTCTTCTGTTGCAGTGAAAGCACAAAAACCTTTAGACACTCCGCTTTTTTTGCCTCTTCAATCTCATGAATGGGAATCTAAAGCGGTATTAAATCCGGCAGCTTTCTACAATAAAGATACGATTTATTTGGTATATCGAGCTGTATCTTCAGACAACACCTCTGTTTTTGGATATGCTAGAAGCTTGGATGGAGTTTCGGTAGTTGGGCGGCGCGAAATGCCAATCTATGTTCCGCGAGCAGAATTTGAAATTAAAAAAAATCCCGGTGGAAATTCAGGGTGTGAAGATCCGCGAATTACGCAAATAGAAGACAGGCTTTATATGTGTTATACGGCCTATGACGGAGTCAATCCTCCCCGTGTAGCATTAACATCAATTGCTGTTACGGATTTTCTCAACACTAATTTTAATTGGGTAGATCCTATTCTTATATCTCCACCCGGAATTGACGATAAAGACGCCGCTATTTTCCCCGAAAAAATAAAAGGGAAATATGTAATTATTCATAGAATACAAAATTCAATAGTGCTGGATTATGTTGAAAACCTAAATTTTACAGGGAAAAATTGGCTCAGAAGTATTTCGTATATTCCGCCACGCGGAGATTCATGGGACAGTGAAAAAATAGGCCTTTGTACTCCTCCTTTGAAAACAGCGGAAGGCTGGATACTTCTTTACCACGGAGTTAGCAAGATAAGCCACGAATATCGTGTAGGAGCAATGCTTCTTGATTTAGAAGATCCGAGCAATGTTATTTCAAGAGCTCCATGGCCGATTCTTGAGCCGGAATTACCGTTTGAGCGGGAAGGTATTGTTAAAAACGTTGTGTTTCCGTGCGGTGCGGTAGTAAAAGATGATACGCTTTTTATTTATTACGGAGGGGCGGATAAGGTTGTATGTGTGGCAACAATTAAGCTTTCTTTATTATTAAATTATTTGCTTAGAGTGAAAAACAATAAGTTTTTATTGAGTTTAAAATAAAAATTAAATCCCCAAAACAATCAAATATTGGCGCGGTTTGAGTAAATTCAGAAAAAGTGATATAGTTCCCCCGTAAAACACAAATGAAACAGAAAGGATTCATAAGAACGGGAAATTAATAGATGTTTCCTTTACAATTTCCTCTATTAAAACAAAGCGCGGTAAGCTTTTGGGTTTTCAACAATAACACGGGATATCACAAAGAAAAAAATAGTTGAAGTTTATTTTAGGGACGAAGGGGAAAGAATCCCAAAAGAAAAAAGGAAATCTATATTCAAAAGATTTTATCAGCTAATAACCCATTCAGAGAAGGGTTTTGGGCTTGGGCTTTATATCTCAGAGGAAATAATTAAAAGCCATAAAGGAAAGATTTGGGTTGATTCTACGGTGGGCAAAGGGAGCACCTTTTATTTTACCCTCCATACTTGTTAAAAAATTTTTATTGCCGTAATAATGTTGTTAGGCAAGTTTTACATTTTTTGCGCTTGGGCCTTTTTCTCCATCCACAACGTCAAATGTAACTGCTGCTCCAACCTGAAGCTCATCAAAAGTCACGCCGACCAAATCTGTAGAGTGAAAGAAAAGATCTTTTGTTTCTCCGTCACGAGAAATAAATCCAAATCCTCTATCTGTTTTTGTCTTAATTGTTCCGTTCATGTAAATCCACCTCCTTTCACTATTTATACTATAACATTTTATAGGAAAATTATCGAATTACGATAGAGTGTGTCGATATATTATTATGTTTGCGAGTTAAACACGAGGAATAGTTTTATTTGCGGTGTTTTTTTGCTTTTTTTGCGGCAAGCATTGCGTGTTTTATCGCAAGACGTTTTTTGGTCTTATGTGAATGAGTTCTCTGTTTTTTTCCAACTCCCGTAGCTCTTTTTGCCATAAGCTTATTATATTCCTCTCGTGAAAGGAATACCAGAGTCTATTATGAAAATGTGATACATTTTAAGTAATGAAGAAAATCTAGATTATTAGTTTTGCCTCTACTTCGCAGAGATAAGAGACCAGCCCCACCAGTAACTAAGATTTTAATTGTTATTTTTTGATTTTTTTGAAGATTAGCATTATTAAATAAAATATTCCGTACCAAATGATTAAATCTAAAATTATTATTACGATTGGCTCTAACGGAGAAATACTATAATCCGAGGTTGTAAACCATATAGGAAATCCAGAATAATGTTCGCACCACATAGGATCTACGCAACTACTTCTCCTAAATAAAAATGTCAAAAACGTGACAACGACAGCTGGAATAATTAGATAAAGTTTTTGCTTCATATTGTGATTATACCAAATGAGCTACTGTTTTATTTTTTTCCACCCTACAACTAAAGGAAGCGCGAAGGTCAAAGCAAGATGGCTTACAAAAGAAGATGGGAAAGCTTCAGATTGCCGATGAGGAATACTATATAAGCTCAGAATACTTACTAAACCTTGCTAAAAGAGCGTCAGAATTATTTGAAAGTTCTGAACCGATTGAAAAAAGGCAACTTTTGAAGTTTACACTTCAGAACTTACGGGTTGATGGCAGTTTAGTGCGATATGACGAGCTAAAACCATTTGACACTATCCGTCTTTATGCTTCTCGTCAAGCTTGGCTCCCCCGTGAGGATTTCCGCCAGTAGGCGGATAAACTCCCCTAAAGTTTGCGCTTTAAAGACTAAGCTCCGCGGGTAGGATTCGAACCTACGACCAGT
>Ga0100390_10000139_pt1 | contig 69477 bp, 70 predicted proteins | sample CryGeymeta201514_FD_81540 | JGI IMG/M metagenome (GOLD analysis project Ga0100390, IMG submission 81540) | Groundwater microbial communities from Crystal Geyser aquifers in Utah, USA - Crystal Geyser metaG 2015-14 | ecosystem: Environmental > Aquatic > Deep subsurface > Groundwater | place... | reverse complement strand
GGTGACGAGGACGCGGGCGCCGCCCTGGCGCAGCGACGCGGCGCTGCCCTTGCCGACATCGCCGAAACCGGCGACGCAGGCGACCTTGCCCGACAGCATGACGTCGGTGGCGCGGCGGATCGCATCGACCAGGCTCTCGCGACAGCCGTAGAGATTGTCGAACTTGGACTTGGTCACGCTGTCGTTGACGTTGATCGCGGGGAACGGCAGCTTGCCCTTCTTGGCGAGTTCGTAAAGGCGGTGAACGCCAGTGGTGGTCTCTTCCGAGACGCCCTTGATCGCGGCGACGGTCCTGGTGAGGTAGCCGGGGCGTTCGGCGAGGAAACGCTTGAGCGTTGCGGCGAACACCTCTTCTTCCTCGTTCTCGGGCGTGAACAGCTCTTCGCCCGCTTCGACGCGCGCGCCCCACAGGGCGAACATCGTGGCGTCGCCGCCGTCGTCGAGGATCAGGTTGCAGGTCTGGCCATCGCCGTCCTTTTCCCAGTCGAAGATGCGCGCGGCATAATCCCAATATTCCTCGAGCGTCTCGCCCTTGACCGCGAAGACGGGCACGCCCGATTTGGCGATCGCGGCGGCGGCATGGTCCTGCGTCGAGAAGATGTTGCACGAGGCCCAGCGGACCTCGGCGCCGAGCGCGGTCAGCGTCTCGATCAGCACCGCGGTCTGGATCGTCATGTGCAAGCTACCGGCGATGCGCGCGCCCTTGAGCGGCTTGGTCGTCCCGAATTCCTCGCGCAGCGCCATGAGGCCGGGCATTTCGGTTTCGGCGATGTCGATTTCCTTGCGGCCGTAATCGGCAAGGGAAATGTCGGTGATGACGTAGTCGCGGTCGATGGTGTCGGCGGTGGCCATGAAGGGCTCCTGATATGATGCGAGGGTGCCGGGCAGCGCGAGCGTTGCGCAAGCGACGGCGGGTCGGGCGCGCCTTTAGCCAAGGCTGGCCCGAACTGCAATATAAAGAATTCTTTATATGATGGCAATCGATGCGGGCATTGGCCGCGCGGAGGCGCGATCAGGCGCTGCCGCCGCTGGCGGCGATGCGGCTGGCGTCGATCCCCTGGGCGGCGAAATGGGCGGCCCATTTGCCCGCGGCGGGGTCGTCGTAGAACAGGCCATCGTCGAAATCCGCGACGTGCCACGCATTGGCGGCAAGCTCCGCCTCGAGCTGGCCCTGGCCCCAGCCGGCATAGCCGAGCGCCAGCATCCAGCGCGCCGGGCCGCGATCGTCGGCGATTGCGCCCAGCACGTCGCGCGACGCGCTGAGCGCCCAATTGCAGGCGACGTCGAGCATCGGCTCGTCGATCCAGCCGCTGTCGTGGAGGATGAAACCGCGCTGCATTTCGACCGGCCCGCCATAATGAACCGGGCGATCGCGATGATGCGTGCCGGTGACGCCGATGCTGTCGAACAGGTCGCCGGCGGTCACGCCCGAGACCAGCGCATCGATGCCGATCCCCATCGCGCCGGCGTCGTCGTGGCTGCAGATCGCGATCGCCGAGCGGTGGAAGCGCAGGTCGCCGATCGACGGCAGGGCGAGCAAAATCCGGCCGGCCAGGCTGTTGGGCATATCCATCGCCCGGTCTTAGCGCGTTGCCCGGCACGGGGCAAAGGCGGCGGGCTTGCAATTCGCGATCATCGCGCTGACATGCGGGACAGCGGCCGGCTCCGTCCGGCGATCACGAAAGGACCCCGCATATGACGATTCAGCAAGGCGACACCCTTCCCGATGCGACACTGGTCAAGGCGACTGCCGACGGCCCGCAACAGGTTACGGCAAAGGACTTTTTCGCCGGCCGCAAGGTCGCACTGTTCTCGGTCCCCGGCGCCTTCACCCCGACCTGTTCGGCCAAGCATCTGCCGAGTTTCGTCGAGCATGCCGATGCGCTGCGCGCCAAGGGCATCGACGAAATCGCCTGCACCGCGGTCAACGACGCGTTCGTCATGGGCGCATGGAACCAGGCCGACGGATCGGGCGACGTGACGATGCTCGCCGACGGCAACGGCGAATTCGTCACGGCGCTCGGCCTCGACAGCGACAGCTCGGCTTACGGCATGGGCACGCGCGGCAAGCGTTTTTCGATGGTCGTCGACGATGGCAAGGTCAGCCAGCTCAATGTCGAGGCGCCGGGCGAATACCGCGTCAGCAGCGCCGAATACATGCTCGACCAGCTGTAACCGGCAGCTCCCCTCCCCGCTTGCGGGAGGGGAGTTCAGCACCCCCCGTGACAGGCGCGCGAAAACGCCTTATGCGCCCTTCATGACAGACACGAAAAAGATCCTGAGCGAGCTACAGGACGCCTACGACCGATCGATCTCCAATTTGCGCCGCGCGATTGCCGCCTTTGTCGGCGACGGCACGATTCCCGATCCGGCATGCCGCACCGACGGCAGCTATGCCTATCCGCAGCTTCGCATCACCTATTCGGGCGACGAGAACGAGGCGGTCCACAACCTCGCCTTCGGCCGGCTCGAAAAGCCGGGCGTCTATGTGACGACGGTAACGCATCCCGAACTGTTCGGCGATTATCTGAGCGAACAGATCGGCCTGCTCGCGCAGCAATACGACATCACGGTCGAGGTGACGCCGAGCAAGCAGGAAATCCCCTTCCCCTATGTCCTCGACCCGTCGGGCGATTACGACATGGGCTATGTCAGCCCGCTCGACCTCGCGCGGCATTTCCCGACCACCGAGCTCGCCGATATCGGCGACGAGATCGCCGACGGCCAGTTCAACATCTTCGGCAACCAGCATCCGCTGGCCTTGTTCGACGCGCTGCGCACCGATTTCAGCCTCGCGCGGCTGCGTCATTACACCGGCACCCCGCCCGAACACGTCCAGCGCTACGTCCTGTTCACCAACTATCACCGCTATGTCGACGAGTTCGTCGACTGGGCGTGCGGGCAGATCGGCAAGGGCAAATACACCGCGCTGTCGGGCGCCGGCGGCCTATATACCGAAACCAACGAGGCCGATCCGTCGCGACTCGTCGCCGACAGCGCGTGGCGGCGGCACCAGATGCCCGCCTATCACCTGATCGGCGAGGATCGCAGCGGCATCACGCTGGTCAATATCGGCGTCGGTCCGTCGAACGCCAAGACGATCACCGACCATCTCGCGGTTCTGCGCCCCGAGGCGTGGCTGATGATCGGCCATTGCGGCGGCCTACGCCCGACGCAGCGCATCGGCGACTATGTCCTCGCCCACGCCTATCTGCGCGACGACAACATCCTCGACGACGTGTTGCCGCCCGAAATCCCGATCCCGCCGATCGCCGAGGTCCAGCAGGCGCTCGCCGCCGCCGCCGCCGATGTCGAGGGCGCGCACGGCGCCGAATTGAAGAAACGCATGCGCACCGGCACGATCGTCACCACCGACGATCGCAACTGGGAATTGCGCTACACGCGATCGGCGCTGCGTTTCTCGCTGTCGCGCGCGGTCGGCATCGACATGGAATCGGCGACGATCGCGGCGCAGGGCTATCGTTTCCGAGTGCCCTACGGCACGCTTTTGTGCGTCAGCGACAAGCCGCTTCACGGCGAGCTGAAGCTGCCCGGCCAGGCCAACAAATTCTATGAACAGGCGATCGCGGCGCACATGCAGATCGGCATCCGCACCTGCGAAATGCTGCGCGACGAAGGCGCCAAGCTGCATTCGCGCAAGCTGCGAGCGTTCAACGAACCGCCCTTCCGCTGATCGCTCGCGCGTCGTGCCCGCGAGGCCCTAGGGTTCGATCACGTCGGCGAACTTGACCGCGATCGAATCGAAGGTGGTCGCCTCGACGCGGAGGTTGCCCATATATGTGCCGTAATCGCAGATGATATAGCGCTGGAGATAGACCGAGCCGTCCTGCAGCACGCCGGCCTTGATATAGCTGTACTTGTTCTCGAAATCGGACAGCGCCTTGAGCAATTTGCTATCCGACCAGTCGGCCGGTCGCTCCCAGACCGCCATGATGTTGAGGCCGATGCATTTGCCGCCGCTGTCGCCGCACGCGGTCGGTTCGTAGAGCGCGATCAGGCCCGACTTCATATCGGCGCGTACATAGCGGGCGTCGCCGTCTTCCACGATCTTGGTTTGCGCCCCGAGCTGCGCGAGCACCGCCATGACATTCTGTTCGGTGAACGCCGACACCGGCTGCGTATCGGAATAGCTCTGCGCCTGCGCCGGTACCGCGCCGACGGCCATGATCGCCGCCAGGCCCGCAGCCACCGCGGTTCGATTGAATGAAATCACTGCCCCTCCCCCTTTGCGCCAAGCGAGCCGGACGGCGGATGGCCGCGGGCCTCGCTCGCCCAATCTACATCAGGACGGACGATGGTCAACACTGGTGGAATTCGAAGGCTCGGGGCCGCGATAAAGGCCTTCCGACACTGTTTGCGCGCAGTCGGCGCGCAAACAGTGTCGGGAATAGGGGCAATGCCTTCAGGGTTTCACGATCGGCGCTGGCGCCGGTTCACCATCCGGTGGGCTTGCCCTTGTTCTGCTCGTCGAGCCAGGCCTTCAATGGCGCGAAATATTCGACCAGCGCCTTGCCCGACATTTCGCGCGTCCCGGTGAAGGTTTCGAGCGCGTCGGGCCATGGTTTCGACGCGCCCATTTCGAGCATCGCGTTGAGCTTCGCGCCGACCTGCTTGTCGCCGTAGAACGAGCAGCGGTGAAGCGGCCCCGTCCACCCGGCCTGGTCGCACGCCGCCTTGTAGAACTGGAACTGCAGGATCCGCGCGAGGAAATAGCGCGTGTACGGCGTGTTGCCCGGGATATGGTATTTGGCGCCCGGATCGAAGGCATCGGCGGGCCGCGCGACCGGCGGCGCAATGCCCTGATACTCTTCCTTCAGCGCGTGCCATTGGGCGTTGTACTGGTCGGGCGTGATCGAACCGTCGAACACGCCCCAGCGCCATTTGTCGACGAGCAGGCCGAACGGCAGGAACGCGACCTTGTCCATCGCCTGGCGCAGCAGCAGGCCGATATCCTTGTCGGCGCTCGGCACGTCCTTCTTGTCGAGCAGGCCGATGTCGACGAGATATTGCGGCGTGATCGACAGCGCGACGAAATCGCCGATCGCTTCGTGGAAGCCGTCATTGGCGCCGTTGAGATAGAGATACGGCTGCGCCTTGTAGGCGCGCTGGTAGTAATTGTGCCCCAGCTCGTGATGGATGGTGATGAAGTCGTCGGCATTCTGCTTGATGCACATCTTGATCCGGATATCGTCCTTGTTGTCGATATCCCACGCGCTGGCATGGCAGACGACGTCGCGGTCGGCGGGCTTGGTGAACAGGCTGCGATCCCAGAAGGTCTGCGGCAGCGGCGCCATGCCGAGCGAGGAATAGAAATTCTCGCCGATGTGCACCATGTCGATCGGGCCCTTGCCCTTCGCCTTGAGCAGGTCGCCGATGTCGTACCCCAGATCGCCCGATCCCTTCGGCGCGACGAGCGGGTAGATATTGCCCCATTCCTGCGCCCACATATTGCCGAGCAGATCGGCGCGGATCGGGCCGGTCTTCGCCTGGACCCCGTCGCCGTATTTCTCGTTGAGCTTGGCGCGGACGTAGGTGTGCAGCGCGATGTAGAGCGGCTTGACCTCCTGCCACATGCGCTCGGTCGTCGCGGTGAATTCCTCTGGGCTCATGTCGTAGCCCGAGCGCCACATCGCGCCGACATTGTCGAAGCCGAGCTCCTCTGCGCCCTCGTTGGCGATCGCGACCATGCGCGTGTAATCGTCCTTCATCGGCGCGCCGACATTGCTGTGCCAGCTCGCCCACATTTCCTTGTATTCGGCCGGAGTGCGATCGAGATTGCCCATCTCGGCCTCGATGTCGGAGCCGCTGATCGGCTTGCCGTCGAGCATCCCCTTGCCCTTGCCATATTGCGACGACAGGTCGGTCGCGATCGTGTTGAGCTCGGTCGCAGCGCCCGGCGTCGTCGGCGCCGGCAGCACGATGCCGTTGCGCAGGATGTCGAGCTTGCGCTTCACATCGGCGGAAAGCCCCGGAACTTGCGCGTATTTGGCCGCTTCGAGCGCGTATTTGACCGATTTTTCGGTGCCGACCGCGTTGATCCGCGCCGCCATCGCATCGGTGTCGGAGGTGATGAAGTTGTAATTGACCCAGTTCACCTGGCTCGCCTCGACCGAATAATCGAACAGGTCCTGTTCGGCGGCGGCGATGAACGCCTCGGCATCGGCGGCGGTCGGCGGCTGTTCGGCCGGGCTCGCGGCGGCCTGCGGGCCGACCTCGGCATTGGCGGTGGCGCATGCGCCGAGCGTCAGCGACAGCGCGAGCGCGCCGAGCGAAGTCATCATTTTCATGGACAGTCCTCTAAAATGTTTTGCTTTCCCTTGGCCGCCAGTCTGGACCGCGACGGCGGCGGAATCAAGCGGCGAGGAAATCGGCGATCGCCTGGCCCAGTTCCGGCTTGGTCACCGACGACATATGCGTGCCCGGCACTTCGTACAGCGTCGCGTCGGGCAAGGCATCGACCAGCGCCTGCGGATCGCCGTTGTCGCGATCGTCGCGGCCGCACACGACGGCGGCGGGCATCGCAAAGGCTGCAAGGTCGTCGGGCTGGGTGTCAGCGAAGCTGCCGAGGAGGTGCGCCGCCGCGACGCGGTCGACCTTCATCGTCTTCATGAACTGCACCGTCATGTAATGCGCATCGCCGGGCTTCACGCGGTCGAACCGGTCGATCGCATCGAGGAAGAACGCCTGCCGCCCGCTCCACCCGGCGAGGCCTTCGAGGCCCATGCCCGCGAGGATCGCGCGGCGCGGCCGCGCCCCGCGCACGACGAGCCGCGCGGTGGTGCGCGCGCCCAGCGAAAAGCCGCCGAGATCGTGATCGCCAAGATCGAGATGCGCGACCAGTTCCTCGATATCGCGCGCGAGGACGTCGTGCGGATAGGCCGCCGCCTCGCGCGGCGCATCGCTGTCGCCGTGCGCGCGCAGGTCGGGCATGATGACGCGCGCGCCGGTCGCGGCGATGGCGGCGGCATGGCCGTATTTGATCCAGTTGATCCGCGCGTTCGAAAACAGGCCGTGGATCAGCACCAGCGGAGGCCGGTTCGCATCGCCCAGCTCGTGCCAGGCAATTTCGACGCCGTCCGACGCGGTGAAGCGGTGGCTGGTCGCGGCCATCAATCGGGGACCTTGCCCGTCGCGGCGATCCATTTTTTCGAAAGAACGTCATGGTCGGCGAGGCGCTTGCGTGGCAGCGCCGAGCTATCGATCCAGGCTTCGTGGATCTTCTCCGACGCGAAATGCCAGTGCGGTTCGATGCCATAGGGTTCGTCGAGGCTGCCGAGCGTGATGTCCATATTCTCCCCCTCGTCGAACGCGAAGCCCAGCGGCGTGCCGCAATGCGAACAGAACGGGCGCCTGGCGAACGGCGAGCTGGCATACCAGTCGGGCCCGCTGTCCCAGCTCATTGCGGACTTCGGCAGGCCGACGAACGCGATCGAGACGCCGCCGGTGGCGCGCTGGCACATGCGGCAATGGCACAGATAGGCGTCGGCGGGATCGATCCGCGCGGTATAGCGAACGCGGCCGCACTGGCAGCCGCCGGTCTTGGCGATCCTGGTCATGACTGTGGCCCTTCTGTCTCGGTTTTCGCAATTGACGTATTCTTCCACCATAAGCCATTGCCTATCGGCAAGATTATTATATTGTCCGCGCCCATGGGGGAGAAGCAAACTTTGCGGCGTTACGCGCGCTGGCTGGCGATGTTCGCGGTGCCCATCCTCATCGCCGCCGCCGGTTACAGCTATTGGCAGTCGCAGCAGCGCTATGTCGGCACCGACAATGCCTATGTCCGGCAGGACAAGGTATCGGTCGCGAGCGACGTCGCGGGGCGCATCGTCGAGGTCGCGGTGCACGACAACCAGCCGGTCAAGGCGGGCGACCTCCTGTTCCGCGTCGATCCCGAACCCTATCGAATCGCGCTGCAGCAAGCCGATGCCGCGATCGCCGATGCCGAGGTCAATGTCGGTACGCTGCAATCGGGCTATGCTGCGAGCATCCCCGATATCGCCGCCGCCGAGGACGCGCTGAAACTCGCGCGCGAAAACCTGCGCCGGCAGAACGAACTGATGGCGCGCGGTTTCACCACCCGCACCGCGCAGGAAAATGCCGAACACGCGGTGACGCAAGCGCAGATCGCGATCAACGCGGCGCGCGCCGATGCCGCCAATGCCAAGGCAAAGCTCGCAACCGGTGCCGCCGCGCCGGGGCAGAACCCGGCCGTCGCCCGCGCCCGCGCGGCGCGCGAACAGGCGGCGCTCAGCCTCGCCCGGACCGAAGTGCGCGCGCCCGCCGACGGCATCGTCAGCCAGGTCGACCGGCTGCAGGTCGGGCAAATGGCGATCGCGGGCCTGCCGGTGCTGACCATCGTCGGCGACGGCAACAGCTGGGTCGAGGCCAATTTCAAGGAAACCGACCTCGACCGCATCCGCGTCGGCCAACCGGTCGAGCTCGAGTTCGACGCCTATCCCGGCCTTACGCTCAAGGGCCGGGTGGCGAGCATTGGCGCGGGCACGGGCAACGAATTCGCGATCATCCCGGCGCAGAACGCGACGGGCAACTGGGTCAAGGTGACGCAGCGCGTGCCCGTGCGTATCGCGCTGCCCGCCAAGACGCCGCGCAAGATGATCGCCGGACTTTCGGTCGAGGTGAAGATCGATGTCGGCGACGACGGACGATAGCCTGCCGGGACCGGTTTCGCGCGCACCCGAAATCGCCCAGTCGCCCGACGACGGCGTCCTTTATGTCCGCCACAAGGGGCTGCTCGTCTTCGGCATCATGATCGCGACGATCATGCAGGTGCTCGACACGACGATCGCCAACATCGCCATCCCGCACATGCAGTCGTCGCTCAGCGCGACGCAGGACACCGTCACCTGGGTGCTGACAAGCTATATCGTCGCCTCGGCGATCGCGATGCCGATCACCGGCTGGCTGGCCGATCGCGTCGGCTCGCGGCGCCTGTTCATCTGGTCGGTGGTCGGTTTCATGGTCGCATCGATGCTGTGCGGCGCCGCGCGCAACCTCGAATCGATGGTCGCCTTCCGCGCCGCGCAGGGCGTCTTCGCGGCGTTCCTCAACCCGCTCAGCCAGGCGGTGATGCTCGACATCAACCCCAAGGAAAAGCATGCGCGCGCGATGTCGATCTGGGGCACCGGCGTGATGATCGGGCCGATCATGGGGCCGCTGCTCGGCGGCTGGCTGACCGAGAGTTTCAACTGGCGCTGGATCTTCTTCGTCAACCTGCCGATCTCGATCCTGTGCCTCGCGATCCTCATCTGGCTGCTGCCGTCGCGCCCGAAGCGCCAGCGCCGCTTCGATTTCATCGGCTTCGGCTATCTCGCGCTCGCGCTCGGCGCTTTCCAGCTGATGCTCGATCGCGGCCAGACGCTCGACTGGTTCGCCAGCGGCGAGATCCTGATCGAGGCGTGCGTCGCGGCCGGCGCGTTCTGGATGTTCATCGTCCATCTGCTGACCGCCAAGACGCCGCTGTTCGAACGCGCGCTGTTCAGCGACCGCAACATGCTGACGGGCACCGGCTTCATGCTGATCATGGGCGTGCTCATCCTCGCGGTGATGGCATTGCTGCCGCCGCTGCTGCAGAACCTCTACGGCTATTCGGTGTTCGAAACCGGCGTCCTGCTGATGCCGCGCGGGGTCGGCATCGTCCTCACCATGATCATCGCGGGCATCTTGACTCAGCGCGGCGTCGACGCGCGGCTGCTGGTCGGACTCGGCTTCGTCATCGCCGCCTTGTCGCTGTACCGAATGACCGGCTGGTCGACCGTCATCAGCCGCGAAGAGATCATGATCGCCGGCTTCATCCAGGGGCTCGGCATGGGGCTGATCTTCATCCCGCTCAACCTCGTCGCCTTCGCCACGCTCGCGCCGCACCAGCGCACCGAGGGGTCGAGCCTGTTGCAGCTGTCGCGCAGCCTGGGCGGGTCGATCGGCATTTCGCTCGTCAGCACCAACCTCGTCCGCCAGGCGCAGGCGAGCCATGCCGAGATATCGTCCGAGCTGACCTCGGCGGGAACGCAGGGCTATGAAGCGGTGGCGCGCAGCCTCGGGATCGAACCCGAATTCGCGCTGCGCCTGATCGAGATGGAAATCCGCCGCCAGTCGACGATGGTCGCCTATCTCGACGATTTCATGCTGCTCGCGATCCTGACCGCGGTCGCGGTTCCGCTCGTCATGCTGCTGCGCAAGGGCGATCCCGCCGCCGCGGGCAATCCGCCAGCCGCACTCGAATAGCGTTCAGCCCTTTTTGAGGTGCTTGCGGCCGAGCAGTTCGGCGATCTGGATCGCGTTCAATGCCGCGCCCTTGCGCAGGTTGTCGCTGACGCACCACAGATTGAGCCCGTGTTCGAGCGTCGAATCCTCGCGGATGCGGCTGATATAGGTGGCGTAATCGCCGACGCATTCGACCGGTGTGACGTAACCGCCATCCTCGCGCTTGTCGACGACCATGATCCCGGGCGCCTCGCGCAGCACTTCGCGCGCGCGTTCGGCGGTGATCTCGTTCGCGAATTCGATGTTGATCGCCTCGCTATGGCCGACGAACACGGGCACGCGCACGCACGTCGCGGTGACCTTGATCTTCGCGTCGAGGATCTTCTTGGTCTCGGCGACCATCTTCCATTCTTCCTTGGTCGAGCCGTCGTCGAGGAAGCTGTCGATATGCGGAATGACGTTGAACGCGATCTGCTTGGTAAAGGTCTTCGGCTCACCCTTGTCGCCGACGAAGATGTCGCGCGTCTGGCTGAACAGCTCGTCCATCCCGCCCTTCCCCGCGCCCGACACCGACTGGTAGGTCGAAACGACGACGCGCGTGATCTGCGCCTCGTCGTGGAGCGGCTTGAGCGCGACGACCATCTGCGCGGTCGAGCAGTTGGGATTGGCGATGATGTTGCGCCGGACATAGCCGTCGATCGCGTCGGGATTGACCTCGGGCACGATCAGCGGGACGTCGGGGTCCATGCGGAAATAGCTCGAATTGTCGATCACGACGCAGCCCGCCTTGGCGGCGATCGGCGCGTATTTCGCCGACGCTTCGGATCCCGCCGCGAACAGCGCCATGTCCCAGCCGGCAAAGTCGAAATGTTCGAGGCTGCGGACCTTGAGCGTGGTGCCGCTGTCGCCGAAATCGATCTCGCTGCCCTGCGAGCGCGAGCTGGCGACCGCGGCGACCTCGTCGACCGGAAATTCGCGCTCGGCCAGGATGTTGAGCATCTCGCGCCCGACATTGCCCGTCGCGCCGACGACGACGACCCGATACCCCATGATGCTCTCCGTATGTTCGCGTCGGGCGAGACCGCCCATCGCCCCTTCAGATAAGGCCTGCGGGTCGGGCCGCAAGGGCCAGACCCGCAGCCATCGTCGCGGCCGGCGCTATTTCGCCCCGGGTGCTACGCCGTTGCGGTCGAGGAAGTCGAAAATCGTCGTCCACACATGGACGCTGATTTTCGGCCCGCCGACGCGGTGGGTGTAGCCGGGGTAGAACATCATTTCGAACGGCACCGCCTCGGCCTGCAGCTTGGCCGCCAGCGCGGTCGAGTTTTCGAACACGACATTGTCGTCGGCCATGCCGTGGATGAGCAGCAGCGGATCGGCGATCTTGCCCGCGTCCTGCATTGCGTCGGCCTTCGTATAGGCCGCGGCAACCTCGCGCGGGTCACCCATATAGCGTTCGGTGTAATGGGTATCGTACAATTCCCATTTGGTCACCGGCGCGCCCGCGATCCCCGCGGCATAGACGCCGGGGTTCGCCTCGAGCATCTTGAGCGTCATATAGCCGCCATACGACCAGCCATAAGTGGCGATGCGGTCGCCATCGACATAATCGAGCGATTTCAGATAATCGGCCCCGGCGAGCTGGTCAGCCACCTCGACGCCGCCCATCGCGCGATAGATCGCCTTTTCGAAATCGACGCCGCGATTGGCCGATCCGCGATTGTCGATCTCGAAATAGATATAGCCGCGATCGACGATATGCTGGGCCAGCGCACCGCTCCATCCGCGCGTTACCGTCTGCGAATGCGGGCCGCCGTAATGCTGGAAGAAGACGGGGTATTTCTTGCCCGGCTCGAGCTTGGGCGTGATCATCGACCAGTGCAGCACGGCGCCGTCGGCGGTCGTCAGCGAGCCGTAGGTCGGCGTGCGATGGCTGGCGAGATAAGGCGCATAGGGATGGTCTCGCTCGACCCTGTTCTCGTCGATCCACGCGATCCGCTTGCCGGTCGCGTCGGCGAGATAGACCTGCGAGGGCTGCGACGGGCTCGACCGATAGACGATCAGCCGGCTCGCGGCCGCGTCCATCGAGGCGCCGTTGACAAAGGCCGGATCGGTCAGCGGCGTGATCGCGGCGGGCCTGGCGAGATCGAGCGCATAGACCTGGCTGGCGAGGACATCGTCGCGATTGGCGGTGAAGGTGATGCGGCCGCGCTTCTGATCGACGCCGTTGAGCGCTGTGACGACCCACTGGCCCTTGGTCAGCTGCGTCCACTGGCCGTTGTCGAACCGATAGAGATGGCCGTAGCCGTCGCGCTCCGACCACCAGATCAGGCTGCCGTCGTCGAGGAATTTATAGGCGTCGCTGAGGTTGATCCAGCTGTCCTTGGCGGCCTGTTCGCTGAACAGGATGCGCGATTTCCCGGTGGCGGGGTCGACGGCGAGCATGTCGAGCCGCGTCTGCGCGCGGTTTTCGCGCTGGACGTAGAGCGTCTTGCCATCCGGCGCCCAGTCGACGCGGGCAAGGTAGATGTCGGAATCGCTGCCGAGGTCGACCTTCACCCGGTTGCCGCCGTCGGGATCGATCACGTACAGGTCGGTCAGAACGTTGTCGGTGCCGGCGGCGGGATAGCGCTGATCGTAGACCTTGGTGCCCTCGGCGCCGATCGCGGCGCGGGTGACGATGCCGACTGGCGCCTCGTCGAAGCGCTGGACGGCGATGCGGGCGTCGTCGGGCGACCACCAATAGCCGGTGTTGCGACCGATTTCTTCCTGCGCGACGAATTCGGCCTCGCCCCAATGGACGGTGTCGGCTTCCTGCGGCGTCACCGCGCGCGCTTCATCGCCGAGCCGCGCGGTCCACAGGCGCTGGTCGCGCACGAACGAGACATAGCCGCCGCCCTCGCTGATCGCGGGATTGAGCTCGCTCGCCTCGGTCTCGGTCAGGCGCTGGACGCTGCCGTCGAGCCGGGCGAGGTAAAGGTCGCCGTCGATCGGCACGAGGATCGCCTTGCCATCGGGGGTCCAGTCATAGGCGACGATGCCCTTGAGTCCGCCGATGCGCTTGCGCTCGCGCTGCATCTTCTCGGCCTCGGACAGTTCGGCGCCGCTGCCGACCTTTTCCGAATCGACCAGCATGCGCCATTCGCCCGACGCGGTGTCGAGCGCCCACAGGTCGTAGCGATCCTTGTCGTCCTCGCGGCCGCGCAGCATCGTCAGCAGGCTCCCGTCGGGCGACAGCCGCACCGCGCGCGGCGAGCTGCCGTTGAGCGAGGGACTTGCGAACACGCGTTCGAGCGTCAGCTCCTGCTGGGCGACGGGCGCGGCCTGGGGGGCAGCGGCGGCGCCTTCGGGCGCGTCAGCCATCGCTGGCAACGGGGCCGACAACGCCAGCGCGGCGGCGCACAGGAAAAATTTCGATTTCACGCATGACTCTCCCGAAGGCACGAAGAAAAGGCGCCCGGACCGGATGGTCGGGGCGCCCCTTCATCGCGCAAAGCGCGGTCGAGTGCAAATGGCTTAGCCTTCGCTGGTCGCGTCGGCCTTGGCTTCGCTCTTGGTCGCGGCCTTGGTATCGGCCTTGGTGGGCTTGGCGGCGGCCGCCTTGGTCGCTTCGGTCGGACGCGTGTCGCGACGTTCGGCGATGCGCGCGGCCTTACCGGTGCGGCCACGCAGATAGTAGAGCTTGGCGCGACGGACGTCGCCCTTGCGCACGACGGTGATCGAATCGAGGTTGGGCGAATAGAGCGGGAAGACGCGCTCGACGCCTTCGCCGAAGCTCATCTTGCGGACGGTGAAGTTCGACCCCATGCCGCGGTTCGAGCGGGCGATGCAGACGCCTTCGAAATTCTGCACGCGGGTGCGTTCGCCTTCGACGACGCGGACGCCGACCTTCAGCGTATCGCCGGGGCGAAAATCGGGCGTGGTCTTGGCTTCGTGAAACTTGCCGATCTCTTCGGCTTCGATCGTCTGGATCAGGTTCATGGCCTGTCGTCCTTCTTTCTGTGCCGCGCGCCAGAGGCAGGCAGGTCCCGAGCACCATTGTGGCGCTCCCAAAGGTCCGGCCTGCGTAACCGTGTATCGTCGTCCGCCTGTCGTTTCCGCCAGGCGGCGATCTTCGCATGATCCCCCGATCGCAGCACTTCGGGGATCGTGCGCCCTTCCCATTCATTAGGCCGGGTGTAGTGCGGATATTCGAGGAGACCGTTTTCGAACGATTCCTCCTCTCCGCTCTTCGGCGCGCCCATTACATCGGGGAGCAGGCGAATGCAAGCATCGAGAACGACCAGCGCGCCCACTTCGCCGCCCGACAGGACATAGTCGCCGATCGACACCGGGCGGATCGGCCGGGCATCGAACAGCCGCTCGTCGATCCCTTCGAAGCGGCCGCACAGGATCGTCACCCCGGGACCGGCGACGAGATCGCGCACGAGGCGCTGCGTCAGCGGCTCGCCGCGCGGCGTCATCGCCAATACGGGGGCATCGGGCTGGCGTTCGATCGCGGCATCGACCGCGCGCGCCAGCACGTCGCAGCGCATCACCATGCCCGCCCCGCCGCCCGAGGGCGTGTCATCGACGCTTTTATGTTTGTCCTCGGCGAAATCGCGGATCTGGATCGCATCGCACGACCATTTGCCCTCGCCCAGCGCGCGCCCGGCGATGCTGTGGCCGAGCGGCCCGGGGAACATCTCGGGATAGAGCGTCAGGATTTGCGCGGCGAAGGTCATTTGCGGCCGTGCCACATTTTCAAGAGAGCCAGAGCCGGAACAGCCCCAACCAGATAGTAGACAGGAACTAACATTGCGAATGTAATAAACTCGGCGAAGTTTGCAGGCCCGGGATCGGGAATCGCATCCATATAGTCTTGAGGTAGTTCGAAGGTAACCACGATCCATATTCCATATAGGATACTGGCGATCGGAACGAAGCCGAGACTAGGCAGCCAGAATTTTCGACCTTCCTTCCAAGACGTAAAGGCTAAAAGAACGCCGCCAATACAGACGCTGATAATCGCAGAAATCAGGATGAATGATACGGAAGAGCCGAGAAAGCCGGTCATTCTACGAAATCGGAATCGATCGTGAGTTGCGTTTCACCCACCGTGACTGCGGCGATCGGCACCATGAAGCGCTTGCCATTCGGGCGTTCGATCTCAACGACATCCCCCGCGTTGAAATTCTCGACCGCGACGCAGCTGCCCAGCGCCGCGCCGTCGCTCGAGACGCACGGCAGGTCGATCAGGTCGTGATGGTAATATTCGCCGTCGGCGAGCGGCGGCAGTGCCGAGCGCGCGACGGTCAGCACGCTGCCGCGCAGCGCCTCGGCGGCGGTGCGGTCGGCGACTTCGGCGAAGCGCGCGACCGCGCCGTGATTGGCGGGACGGATTTTCTGCAAGGTCAGCGTGCGCCCGTCGACCTCGAAGCTCTGATAGCGTTTGAGGCTGTCGGGCCCTTCGCCGAACAGCTTGAGCCGGACCTCGCCCGCCACGCCGTGCGCGCCCGAAACGGCGGCCAGCACGACGCGGCGAGCGGGATCCATGATCGCTTAGCCCTCGGTCTTTTCGGCGTCTTCGGCCTTGGCGTCTTCGGCCCTGGGCTCTTCAGCCGGAGCTTCTTCTGCCTTGGCTTCCTCGGCGGGAGCGTCTTCAGCCTTGGCGTCTTCGGCGGGAGCAGCTTCGGCTTCGGGAGCGGCGTCCTCGACCTTGGCGTCTTCCTCGGCGGGGGCGGCTTCGAGCGCCTTCTTGGCTTCTTCTGCCGCGGCCAGCTTGGTCGCCTTTTCCTCGGCGCGTTCCTTGGCCTTTTCGCCCGGTTCGGCGCGGTTGGGGTTGTTGCGCGCCGAGCGTTCCCTCACGCCGGCGGCATCGAGGAAGCGGGCGACGCGATCCGACGGCTGCGCGCCGACCGACAGCCAATGCTTGGCGCGGTCGCTGTCGAGCACGACCCGCTTGTCGTCGTCCTTGGCGAGCAGCGGGTTGTAGCTGCCGAGACGCTCGATGAAGCGGCCGTCGCGCGGCATGCGCGAATCGGCGACGACGATCTTGTAATAGGGCCGCTTCTTCGAGCCGCCACGCGAAAGACGAATTACAGTTGCCATGATATGTTCCTTCTAGAGAATATTGAAATTGTTGAACGAATTTGTCGAAAATCTATTTCTTGCCGGGGCCGAAGCCGGGCGGCAGTTGCGGCATGCCGCCGCCGCCGAGCAGCCCGCCGAGGCCGCCCATGCCGCCGCCGCCCTTGCCGAGCATGCCCGCGAGTCCCTTGAGCCCGCCCATCTTGCGGATCTTCTTCATCGCGGTCGCCATTTCCTTGTGCATCTTGAGCAGGCGATTGACGCCCTGCACCGTCGTCCCCGATCCCTTGGCGATGCGGATCTTGCGCTTGGCGTTGACGAGCTGCGGCTTCGCCCGCTCGTTCGGCGTCATCGACCCGATCATCGCGTCGAGATGGACGAGCATCCTGTCGTCGACGCCGCCCTGCGCCATCGCCGCCTGCGCCTTCTTCATCCCGGGGATCATGCCGGCGAGCGCGCCGAGACCGCCCATCTGCGTCATCTGGCGCAGCTGCATGCGAAGGTCGTTCATGTCGAACTCGCCCTTCGCCATCTTCGCCGCCATCGCCTCGGCGTCTTCCTGGTTGATCGTCTCGGCGGCGCGTTCGACCAGGCTGACGACGTCGCCCATGCCGAGGATGCGGCCCGCCACGCGCTTGGGATCGAACGCTTCGAGCGCGTCGAGTTTCTCGCCGACGCCGGCGAACTTGATCGGCTTGCCGGTGACCGCGCGCATGCTCAACGCCGCGCCGCCGCGCGCATCGCCGTCCATGCGGGTGAGGACGACGCCGGTCAGCGCGACCTGCTGGGAGAAATTCTGCGCGACCTGGACCGCGTCCTGCCCGGCGAGGCTGTCGACGACGAGCAGCATTTCGGTCGGCGTCGCGACGTCGGCGACGCTGCGCATCTCGTCCATCAACTGCTGGTCGACATGGAGCCGCCCGGCAGTGTCGAGCAGGAGGACGTCGAACGCCTGCAACCTGGCGGCCTGCAGCGCGCGGCGCGCGATATCGACCGGCTGCTGGCCGGCGACGATCGGCAGCGTCGCGACGTCGATCTGCGTGCCGAGCGTCGCCAGCTGCTCCTGCGCCGCGGGGCGCGCGACGTCGAGCGAGGCCATCAGCACGCGCTTGCCCTGCTTGTCCTTCAATCGCTTGGCGATCTTGGCGGTCGTCGTCGTCTTGCCCGATCCTTGCAGGCCGACCATCATCACGACTGCGGGCGGCTGCACGTCGATCGCGAGTTCGGACGCATCCGAGCCGAGCATTTCGACGAGCCCGTCATGGACGATCTTGACCACCATCTGGCCCGGCGTGACCGAGCGCAGCACGTCCTGCCCGACCGCCAGCTCGGTGACCTGTTCGATGAAGCTGCGCACGACAGGCAGCGCGACATCGGCCTCGAGCAAGGCGATGCGCACTTCGCGCATGGCGCCGCGCACGTCCTCCTCGCGCAGCGCGCCACGACCGCGCAAGGCGTCGAACACGCTGGCCAGCCGGTCGCTCAAACTGTCGAACATCGCGTCGTCCCTTCGCTGTGCGGGCTCAGTTTTCGCCAAATCCAAACGAAAAAGCGCCGGTGGGCGAAACCTCGCCGACCAGCGGTCGTCCTTGGACGGGAAAGCCCGTACGAACATGTATCCGGCGCCCGGCAGACCGGACGCTGCGCGGCTCTTAGCGCCGCCCGCCCGATTAGGCAAGACCGGCAGTTTCCCGACCGGCCATTAACTCGAAACTTACCGTTATGGTTTATGCCTCGTCGCAGCAAGGATGGGCCAGGCAATGCAAGACTTCTTTCGCGACGACTTCGAAGATTTCGAACCCGACGGCGACGGCCGCGCCAGGACATTGCACGTGGCGTCGCGGACCGACTTCGTCGCCGGCGGCATCGTCCTGGCCGCGATCATCCTGTTCATCGGGACCGGCAGCACCGTCTTCACCTCGATCGTTCGATCGCTTTCGGGCTATGCCGGCGGCACCGACCAGGCGCTGAGCGTCGCGGTCATCCTCAATATCGCGCTGATCATCTTCGGCTGGCGTCGTTATCGCGACCTCGAAAGCGAATATGTCGTTCGCAGCGACGCCGAGCGGCGCGCATGGCGCATCGCCAACACCGATGCGCTGACCGGGTTCAAGAACCGCCGCTCGATCGGTAGCCACGGCAATCGCATGATCGACGAGGCGCAGCAGGACGGCAAGGATATCGCGGTATTCATGCTCGATCTCGACCAGTTCAAGACGGTCAACGACGTCTATGGCCATGCCGCGGGCGACGTCGTCCTCAAGATCGCCGCGCAGCGGATCGACGAGATCATGCCCGCCGCCACGCTCAAGGCGCGGCTCGGCGGCGACGAATTCGTGTGCATCTTCGCGGTCGAACGGCACCAAAGCGAGATTATCGACATCCTGGCGCAGAAACTCGTGTCGGCGATGGCGCGCCCGGTCGACAGCGACAATCTGTGCGTTTCCATCAGCACCTCGCTCGGCATCGCCAAGCTCGAGCCCACCGCAAAGTCGGTCGAGACGCTGATGCGCCGCGCCGATATCGCGATGTACGCCTCGAAAGAGCGCGGCAAGAACCGCTATTCCTGGTTTTCCGACGAAATGGAGAGCGAGCTGCACAAGCGCAACGACCTCGAACAGGGGCTGCGCGCGGGCATTCCCAATGGCGAATTCGAACCGTTCTTCGAACCCCAGGTCGATCTCGCCAGCGGGCGCATCGAAGGTTTCGAGATGCTCGCGCGCTGGCGCTCGCCGACCTTCGGCATGGTGTCGCCCGATATCTTCATCCCGATCGCCGAGGAATGCGGCCTGATCGCCGACCTGTCGCTGTCGGTCATGCGCCAGGCATTCGAAGCGGCGCGCGACTGGGACCACGCACTGACGATTTCGGTCAACGTGTCGCCGATGCAGCTCAAGGACCCCTGGCTCGCGCAGAAAATGGTCAAGCTGCTGACCGAGACGGGCTTCCCCGCCAACCGGCTCGAGATCGAGATCACCGAAAGCTCGCTGTTCGACAATCTCGGCCTTGCCCAGTCGATCATCGGCAGCCTCAAGAACCAGGGCATCCAGGTCAGTCTCGACGATTTCGGCACCGGCTATTCGAGCCTGGCGCACCTGCGCGCGCTGCCGTTCGACCGGATCAAGATCGACCGCAGCTTCGTGACGTCGATGGCCGAAAGCGCCGACAGCGCCGCGATCGTCAGCGCCATCATCAAGCTTGGCGAGACGCTCAACATGCCGGTCACCGCCGAAGGGATCGAGGACGAGGAAACCGCGGCGATGCTGATCGCGCTGGGTTGCCGCAAGGGCCAGGGATGGCATTTCGGCCGCCCGACCGGGATCAAGGCGACCGCGGCCGCAATTGCCAAGCGCGAGGCCGCAGCCGCGACCGGCGGGCCGATCTCCAAGCCCGCGGCGCTCCGCCGCATCGAGAGCGCGATCGCCGCCCGCAAGGCGGGTTAACCGCCCCCAAGATCGACCGTTGCGACCGATGGCCGCGCCGATCGGCGATGGACAGGCGCACGCGCGCTTCCTACATGGCCCGACTATGGCGGACCGCTTCATCAAGATGCACGGGCTGGGCAACGACTTCGTCGTCGTCGACGCGCGCGAGGCGCGGGTGGCGATGCCGCGCGCCCGCGCCCGCGCAATCGCCGATCGCCATACCGGCATCGGTTGCGACCAGCTGATCCTGATCGAACCGAGCGAGCGCGCCGACCTGAAGATGCGCATCTTCAACGCCGATGGCGGCGAGGTCGAGGCATGCGGCAATGCCACGCGCTGCGTCGCCGCGCTGCTCGGCGAACCCGCGAAGATCGAGACGCTCGGCGGCATCGTATCGGTGTCGGGCGGCCATGCCGATGCCAAGGTCGACATGGGCGAGCCGCGCTTCGACTGGGAAGGCATCCCGCTGGCGATGCCGATGGACACGCAGGCGATGCGCGTCGGCTGGGGCGAGCTTACCGCGCCCGACGCGGTCAATGTCGGCAATCCGCATATCGTCTTTTTCGTCGCCGATGCCGACGCGATCGACCTCGCCGCGATCGGCCCCGAGATCGAGACCGATCCGCTGTTCCCGCAAAAGGTGAACGTCAACGTCGCCAGCATCGCCGATGACGGCCGCATCGTGCTGCGCGTGTGGGAACGCGGCGCCGGGCTGACGCAGGCGTGCGGCACCGGCGCCTGCGCGACCGCGGTCGCGGCGATCCGGCGCAAGCTCGTCGCCTCGCCGGTCACCGTCGCCCTGCCCGGCGGCGAGCTCGTCATCGCCTGGCAACCGGGCGAGACGATCCGCATGACCGGCCCGGCGACGCTGGTTTTCGAGGGCGAGACCGACTGGAGCCGCTTCGGATGAGCGCGCACGAGGTCGTCACCCTGGGCTGCCGGCTCAACATCGCCGAAAGCGAGGCGATCGCCCGGACGCTGGCCGACGCGCCCGATCGATCGCCGGTCGTGGTGATCAACAGCTGCGCGGTGACGGCCGAGGCGGTCAGGCGAACCGGCCAGGCGGTGCGCCGCGCGAGGCGCGCCGACCCCGCCGCGCGCATCGTCGTCACCGGCTGCGCCGCGCAGATCGAACCCGATCGCTTCGCCGCGATGGCCGAAGTCGATGCCGTCGTCGGCAACAGCGAAAAGGCCAGGCCCGCGAGCTGGCTCGACCTTTCGGGCAGCGCCCGTGTCCGCGTCGGCGACATCATGGCGGTGCGCGAAACCGCGCCGCAGATGGCGCATGCCTATGGCGACCGGACGCGCGCCTTTGTCGAGGTGCAGAACGGCTGCGACCATCGCTGCACCTTTTGCGTCATCCCTTATGGTCGCGGCAACAGCCGCTCGGTCCCCGCCGGCGCGGTGGTCGACCGCATCGCCGCGCTGGTCGACGAGGGCCATCGCGAGATCGTCCTCACCGGCGTCGACGTGACGAGCTATGGCCACGACCTGCCCGGCGAGCCCACGCTCGGATCGCTGGTCGGGCGCATCCTCAATCACGTCCCCGCCCTCGCCCGGCTGCGGCTGTCGTCGCTCGACAGCATCGAGATCGACGACGAGCTGTTCGACCTGGTCACCGGCGAGCCGCGGATGATGCCGCACCTCCACCTGTCGCTCCAGGCGGGCGACGACATGATCCTGAAACGGATGAAGCGCCGCCACAGCCGCGGCGAGGCGATTGCCATGGTCGAGCGGCTCAAGGCCAGGCGCCCCGGCATCGCGATCGGCGCCGACATCATCGCCGGCTTCCCGACCGAGAGCGAGGCGATGTTCGCCAATTCGCTGAGGCTGGTCGAGGAATGCGACATCGTCTTCGGGCATATCTTCCCGTTCAGCCCGCGCGAAGGCACGCCCGCCGCGCGGATGCCGCAGCTCGACCGGCGCGTGATCAAGGACCGTGCCGCCGCATTGCGGGCGGCCTGCGGCCAGCAGCGGTCGCGGTGGCTGGAATCGCTGGTGGCGACGACACACAGTCTGCTCGTCGAAAGCGACGGACGTTCGGGACATCTCGAAAACTTCGCTGCGGCGAGGCTGGCCGCAGGCTCGGCGCTGACGCCCGGGACGATCGCCGACGTCGCCGTCACCGCGATCGCCGGCGCAACGCTGTCGGTCGCAATGTCGGAGGCCGCGGAATGAGGTGGACCGACCGCATGTTCGGCGGGCTGCGCAAGACGTCGGACCGGCTCGGCAGCAATCTTGCCGGGCTCGTCACCGGGCGCGCGACGCTCGACGCCGCGACGCTCGACGGGATCGAGGATGCGCTCATCATGTCCGATCTCGGCCCGGCGATGGCCGAACGGATCCGCCAGCGGCTGGGGGCGACGCGCTTCGAGAACGGCATCGACGAGGCCAAGGTCAAGGCGGTCGTCGCCGAGGAAATCGCGGCGGTCCTCGGCCCCGTCGCCGACCCGCTCGACATCGATGCCTTTCCCCGCCCGCAGGTGATCCTCGTCATCGGCGTCAACGGATCGGGCAAGACGACGACGATCGCCAAGCTGGCGCATTATTTCCAGGAGCTCGATTACGGCGTCATGCTCGCCGCCGGCGATACCTTTCGCGCCGCCGCGATCGGCCAGCTCAAGATCTGGGCCGACCGGCTCGGCGTGCCGATCGTCTCGGGCCCCGAGGGCGGCGATGCCGCCGGCGTCGTGTTCGACGCGGTCAAACAGGCGACCGCGACGGGTATCGACGTCCTGATCGTCGATACCGCGGGACGGTTGCAGAACAAGCGCGAGCTGATGGACGAGCTCGCCAAGATCCGCCGCGTGCTCGGACGGCTCAACCCCGAGGCGCCGCATGACGTCGTCCTCGTCCTCGACGCGACCAACGGCCAGAACGCGCTGTCGCAGATCGAAACGTTCAAGGAGCTTGCCGGCGTGACCGGCATCGTCATGACCAAGCTCGACGGCACCGCGCGCGGCGGCGTGCTGGTCGCGGCCGCCGAAAAATACGGCCTCCCCGTCCACGCCATCGGCGTTGGCGAGGGACTCGAGGACTTGCGCCCGTTCGACCCGCGCCAGCTCGCCAACGCCATTGCAGGAAATTTCGAATGAGCGAAGAAAATCCCCAGGAAACCGTGATTGCCGAAAAGAAGGCGCATGGCGGCGCATTGCCGTTCCTGATCGATTTCGGCCCGCTGCTGATCTTCTTCCTGGTGTTCAAGTTCAGCTCGAACGACGGCGCGTTCGGCCCGACCGCGGCCGCGATCAAGGGCACGATCGCATTCATGGTCGCGATCAGCGTCGCCGTCGCGGTATCGCTGTGGAAGCTCAAAAAGGTCTCGCCGATGCTGTGGCTGTCGGCGGTGCTGGTGCTGTTTTTCGGCGCGCTGACGGTCTATTTCCACAGCGAGAAATTCATCCAGATCAAGCCGACGATCATCTACCTGTTTTTCGCGGTGACGCTGTTCGTCGGCTGGCTGCGCGGCAAGCCGTTGCTCAAATATCTGATGCAGGCGGCCTATGACGGGCTCGATGCCGAGGGCTGGATGAAATTGTCGCGCAACTGGGCGATTTTTTTCGCCGCGATGGCGCTGGTCAACGAGGGATTGCGCTATACGCTCAGCTTCGACAGCTGGCTGACGGTCAAGGTGTGGGGCATCACCGCGGCATCGATGCTGTTCGCGCTCGCCAATATCCCGATGCTGATGCGCCACGGCCTTGCGGTCGAAACCGACACCAAGCCGGGCTGACGCCACCCATCGCCTAGCGTTCGTTCCACTCGCTGAACCCGCTCGGCTTGGGCTCGATCCGCTTCGACGTCAACGAGGGGCGATAGCTCGTCGCGGCCTTGTGGCGATACAGCTCGAAGGTCGAATCCTTGTCGTCCGCGGTCGAGAACGCCCCGTTTGGATTGTGGAATTTCAGTTGATCAAGGTCGATCGGAACGTCGGCGGCGATGCCGCATCGTTCGCCCGCAACCCAGCGCACGGTGGCCATGAACGCCTCCATCGCGGGCAAGGTGACCTCTATCCTGTCGCCTTTGCGCAGAGCGATCGAACAGCGCCCGCCCAGACCCGACTGCGAAACGTTCCTGACCACCAGGCGAAAACTCTCGCCATCGGCGGACTTGCACTCGGCCGACAGCAGACGCGAAACGCGCGGCATGCGGCCGTTCGGATCGGCTTGCCCGGCCTCGTTTGCACTGGGCGTCGGAAATACCATGCTGATGCCTCCTCTGAGCCCCTGCGGCTTCACGCCCCGGCGAAAAACTTCGGCGGCGCAGGCCGCGATGCGGCGCAATCAAAAGCCTGCGAGCTTGAGGGTAGAACCCCTTGGCTCGCAGGCCGACGATATAACGGAGACGGTTAATAAACGGCTAATTATAGCGCGTTCAGCCCTTTTGATCGGCGCGGCCGATCCCCTCTCCGTCGAGGTTCTGCGCGACGAATTCCCAGTTGATCGCCTTTTTGAGCAGGGTTTCGACATAGTCGGGGCGCGCGTTCTGATAGTCGAGATAATAGGCATGTTCCCACACGTCGAGCGTGAGCAGCGGCTTCATGCCGTGCGCGACGGGGCTGTCGGCATCGTGGAGCGAGGTGATCTTGAGGCTGTCGCCGTCGAGCACGAGCCACGCCCAGCCGCTGGCGAAATGGCCGACCGCCTCGTCCTTGAACTTGGCGAGCATCTCGTCGAGCGAACCGAAATCGTCCTCGATCCGCGCCGCCAGTTCGCCCGAGGGGCTCTGCTGCGTCGGGCTGAGGCACAGCCAGTAGAAGCTGTGGTTCCACACCTGCGCCGAATTGTTGAACAGGCCCTTGTTGCCCTTGTCCTTTGCCGCCTTTATGACCTCGACGAGCGACTTGCCCTCGAGCCCGGCGTCGGCGAGCATGCCGTTGGTCTTGTCGACATAGGCCTTATGGTGCTTGCCATGATGATAATCGAAGGTTTCGGCGGAGATAATCTCTCCGAATGCCGATTTGTCGTAGGGTAGATCGGGAAGTTGGAAAGCCATGAAAATCTCCTGTCGGTTTGTCGGGGGTTCATTGGGTCAACGCATGAAAGCGCGATGCGGTCCAATCGAAATGGGCGATCTGGCAAATCGTTTCGTCGCGGTAACGGTCGCGCCCGCCAGCGGTCAAGCCAGTCAGCTGCTCGATTTGATTTCATGCCGCTTGAGCGCATGGCGCAGCTGGTCGTAGCTGAGCCCCAGCATATCGGCGGTCGCGCGCTGATTGAACCGGCATCTGGCGAGGGCATCTTCGAGGATCGATTTTTCATAGGCATCGACGGCTGACTTGAGGTCGCCGACCGGCGCGGCGGGGGGCGGCGCGACGGGATCGCCGGACGGCTTTGCATCGGCGTTCTTGCCCGTCGCGGCGGTATTGCGGGGAATCGGCTTCCACGGCGATTCGAACGGGTCGAAAATCAGGTTCTCGAGCGGCTTTCCTTCACGGCCGCAGCGATAGACCGCGCGCTCGACGACGTTGCGCAGTTCGCGCACGTTGCCCGGCCATTCATAGGCCGCCATCTTGGCGCGCGCGATATCGGCGAAGCCCGGCCAGTCTTCCCAGCCCAGTTCGCTCGCCATGCGGCGGCCGAAATAATCGGCGAGCACGTCGATATCGCCGTCGCGCACGCGCAGCGGAGGCAAGGTGATGACCTCGAACGACAAGCGATCGAGCAGGTCGGCACGAAACCGGTTGGCTTCGGCCATCGCCGGCAGGTCGTCGTTGGTCGCGGCGACGATGCGAACGTCGACGTTGATTGGTCGCGATGAGCCGATCCGCGTGACGTCGCCATATTCGACCGCGCGCAGCAGCCGTTCCTGCGCGCCCATCGACAGCGTGCCGAGCTCGTCGAGGAACAGCGTGCCGCCGTCGGCTTCCTCGAAGCGCCCGACGCGCGACTTGGTCGCGCCGGTGAAGGCGCCCGCCTCGTGGCCGAACAGTTCGGCCTCGATCAGCGTCTCGGGCAGCGCCGCGCAGTTCATGATGACCAGCGGGCCGTCCCAGCGGTTCGACAGGCGATGCAGGCGCTCGGCGATCAGTTCCTTGCCCGTCCCGCGCTCGCCGATCACGAGCACGGGGCGGTTGAGCGGAGCCGCCAGGCTGGCGCGCTCGACCGCATCGAGAAACGCCGTCGACTGACCGATGAAGTTGTTTTCGCGTTCCAATTGCGCCCCCGCCGATATTGGCAATGCTCGCCACTTCATGGTGTCATTTCCCAATCATTGGCAAGCTAATTTTGGACAGACGGCCGGATATGGCTGCAGATGCGCAGTTTTCCGTGGTCGCGAGCAATTGGCACAGCTCATGCAATGATATTGGCAACGACCACTTACGACGGGGACGCCGCCATGAAAATCGACTGGAAAAGCGAGCTGACTGCCACCGCAGCTGCCGTCGCCCTGACCGGCGTCGCGGTGTGGGGATCGATCCTGCCCATTCATACCGGGCCGGCGATGTCCCGCCAGCCTTCGTCGATCATCGCCATCGCCGCGCTCGATGCCGGCCTGGCCGACCGTTTGCGGGAGGGCAGCAATGCCTGACCGCGCGCCGGGGAAGCCCAATCCCCTTGCCCCCTTGCGGCTTACCTCCGCAGATCGGACGACCCCGGCGCAATTTGTTCCGCCGCGCCCCTTCCCGCGCGCATCGCGCGCGCAGGAGCCGGCCCACCTCATCCACTATAGGAGCCACCTGATGGGTATATTCTCGCGAACCCGCGATATCATCGCCGCCAACGTGACCGACATGCTCGACAAGGCCGACGACCCCGGCAAGATGATCCGCATGATCATCCTCGAAATGGAGGAGACGCTGGTCGAGGTGCGCGCCGATGCCGCGCGCACCATCGCCGACCAGAAGGAAATGCGCCGTCATATCGCCAAGCTCGCCGGGATCGAATCGAACTGGACCGAAAAGGCCGAGCTGGCGCTGAGCAAGGACCGCGAGGACCTGGCCAAGGCGGCGCTGATCGAACGGCAGAAAGCCGCCGACGCCGGCGACCGGCTGAAAGCCGAGATCGCCGTGCTCGACGACGCGCTGCGCGCCAACGAAGCCGACATCGCCAAGCTCCAGGCGAAACTGCGCGAGGCCCGCAGCCGCCAGTCGAGCATCGTCGCCCGGCTCGAAAGCGCCGAAAACCGCATCAAGCTGCGCGATCTCTACAACGGCGAACGCACCCAGGACGCGTTTTCGCGCTTCGAGATGCTCGAACGCCGCGTCGACATGGCCGAGGGCCGCGCCGACTCGCTCAACATCGGCCAGGCGCCCAAGAGCCTGGAAGACGAGATTTCCGAACTCGAAAGCTCGGACAAGATCGACGAACAGCTCGCCGCGATGAAAGCGGCCCAGGGCGGGACCAAACCCGCCGGCGATGCCGCAGAGAAGGAGGACTGAGCCATGGAAGGTGTCCTTGCCATCATCTGTATCTTCATCATCCTGCCCGGCATGGTGTTCCATTACATCACCAAATGGAAACAGAACGCGCCGAGCCTGACGACCGAAGACGAAGGCCTGCTCGACGACATGTACAATACCGCACGGCGGCTCGAGGAACGCCTCCACACGATCGAACGGATCGTCGCCGCCGACAATCCCGACTTCCTGCCGCGCGACGTTCAGCCCGACCTGCTCGGCCACGATGGCGACGACTATCGCGACTCCGACCGGATCGGAAATCGCATCTCCTCCAGGGAAAGGATCTGACCGATGACATCGCGCCGCACCAAATTCTACCTCGACAAGCAGAATGCCAAGATCAAGGGCGTCTGTGCCGGGATCGCGGACTATACCGGGGTCGAAGTGCTCTGGGTCCGCCTCGCCTTCCTGCTGCTGTTATTTTCAACCGGATTTGCACTGTTGGCCTACATCGCGATCGCGTGGATGGCGCCGACTAAGCCCAGCGACCTCTATCGCACGCCCGAAGAAGCCAAGTTCTGGCAGGGCATCCGATCGAACCCGAAACGCACCAAGCAGGAGGTCCGGTCGAAATTCCGCGATCTCGATCGCCGGCTCGCCGACATCGAACTGTTCTACACCAGCAGCAATCGCGAGCTCAGCCGCGAAATCGAAGAGCTGCGCTAAGGCCTTACGGTCACATCGAAGGGAAGCCGACATGCCCGAGGAAATCTTCATCATCATCGTCGTCGCGATCGTCGCGCTGCTCCTCGTGATCCGCGCGGGACTGCGGCACGACAAGGAAATCCGCCTGGCGAGATATGCCGCTGGCACGGCCGCGCCCAACCCCGGCCATGATGCACTCGCCGCCAAGGTCGAACGGCTTGAACGGCGGCTCGCGGTGATCGAGGAAATCACGACCGACCCCTCGCACCGGCTCGCCGCCGAAATCGACAGCCTCGGCCGGCTCGAAAGCGCGCGCGAAAGGACCGGGGCATGAACTGGATCGCTTTCCTCATCCCGCTCGCTCCGTTCCTGCTCGGCGGCTTCGCCATCTGGACGCGGCACCAGCAGAAGATGCTCGAGCGCCAGTCCGAAATGACCGCCGAAAAGGCCGCGCAATATTCGGCCGGTACCGAACGCCTCGAAGCGCGCGTGCGCGTCCTCGAACGGATCGTCACCGACAAGGGGTACGACGTTTCGGCCGAGATCGAACAGCTCCGCGACGAACGCCTCAATTGAAGATTTGAACTAGGAAGGACCGCAGACCATGGAAAGCACACTTGCCACGCTTGCCGCTGCCAGCATCGCCTTCGCCGGGATCGCCATGATCGCCATGGTCGGCCTCAGCGCCTGGCGCGAATGGATCGGCCTCAAACGCGAACAGATCGCCCATGCCGGCAGCTTCGCCCGGCTCGATGCCGACGACGACGCCGAGGAAGCGTTCATGCTCTCGCGCACCGGATCGCGGATCGAGGTCGCCGACCTCAAGGAACGCATCCGCAAGCTCGAGGCGATCGCCAGCGGCGTCGACCTGTAACGACATGACGGGGACGGGCGTCGGCCCGTCTCCCCTTCCCCCGCGACGCCACAGTCGCTAGAGCGCGGCCCATGGCCAGCCTCGACGACATTCGCGAAGAATATGAATTCCTTGAAGCCGACGATCGCTATCGCCTGCTGATCGACCTTGGCCGCGAACTGCCCGCCATGCCCGACGCGCTCAAGACCGATGCGACGCTGGTGCGCGGCTGTTCGGCGAAGGTGTGGGTCTATCCCGCGGTCGCAGGCGACCGGCTCGATTTCCATGCCGACAGCAACGCCGCGATCACCAAGGGGATCATCGCGCTGGTGCTCAAGAGCGTGCAGGGCAAGACCCCCGCCGAAGTGCTGGCGACCGACATCACCGCCGCGCTAGCGCCGTTCGACCTCGGCAATCAGCTGAGTTCGAACCGCACCCAGGGCATCCCCAACATGATCGCGCTGATCCGCGAGACGGCCGCACGCTACGCCTAGCGCGCCGCCGGGCCGCTCAGGCGGGTTTCCAGCCCTTGCGCTCCTCGGACTGGCGCAGCACCTCATAGGCGGTCTGCACCGCCTGGAAACGCGCCGCCGCCGCTTCGTCGCCGGGTTTGAGGTCGGGGTGATTGTCCTTGGCGAGGCGACGATGCGCCTTCTTCACCTCGGCGAATTCGCAATCGGGATCGAGCTCGAGGATTTCGAGCGCAAGCATCTCGTCGCTGGTGCGGGTGCCGTCGCCGGGGCCGCCCCAACCATAATGGCTGGCCGATTTGAAGCCGCCGGCGTCGCGCGTTTCCTCCGCCTCGCGCGCGGCCGCCTGTGCGCCGGTCAGTCCTTCGAAATAGTCGTAATTGCGATTGTATTCGCCCGCGTGCTTTTCGCAGAAATACCAGCGTTCGGGACTGTTCGGCGCCTTCGGCGCGGGCCGGTCGCCGAGCAGATCGCAGCCATAGCGGTCGCAGATCTTGACCGGGGCGGCTTCGCGCCCGTCCTCGTAGCCGCGCCAGCGCGGAAAACCCCAGTCGTTCGTGCGTCGTGCTTTGGCCATATCAAGTTCGAACCTAAAGTGCGTGAAATACAAATGCCAGAGGGTCTGTAAGCCGGGTTTTGTCCACCTCCTTGTGGGAGGATGGGCGATCATTCCTCTAGCCCCGCACTTGCGTGCGGGGTCAAGCAACCAACCCGGGCGACTGGGCCGAAACCCGCCTGGCCATCTTGCGATGACCGCGCCGCCCCTATTCGGTCTTGCTCCCGGTGGGGTTTGCCCTGCCATCGCCGTTACCGGCGACGCGGTGCGCTCTTACCGCACCCTTTCACTGTCGCGTCACCGAAGTTGCGGGCCGAGACCCGACGCGACCTGCTTTCTGTGGCACTTTCCCTAAGGTCACCCTCGCCGGACGCTATCCGGCACCGTCGTTTCGTGGAGCCCGGACTTTCCTCGCGTCATCTTGCGACAACCCGCGATCGCCCGACCCTCTGGCGCCGCCGATATAGGGGCGGTTGCGGCAATGCGCAATCTAGGGCGTCGGGTCGTAATGCGGCTCGGGCCGGGGGAGCAGCAACGCCAGCAGGATGGCGCGGCATTCGCCGTCGATCGTGCCGTCGATCAGCTCGGGACGGAAGCGGCGCTGGAAGGCGACGGTGGCGGCAAGTCCGTCGGTCACGTCATAGCCGAACCGTTCGAGCGCGAGGAGAAAGCCGGCGTCGGTCCACATCGGGTCCATCAGCTTCTTGCGCGGGCGCGGCAGCGCCAGGCGGCGGCTCGCCAGCGCTTCCCAGGGGAACAGCTCGCCCGGGTCCTGCTTGCGTGTCGGGGCGATGTCCGAATGGCCGACGACATTGCCGCGGGTGATGCCATAGCGGCCCTTGATCTGGCCGACGAGGTCGATGACCGATGCGATCTGCTCGTCGGGAAACGGAACATAGCCGAACTCGTGTCCGGGATTGACGATCTCGATCCCGACGCTCGCCGAATTGACGTCGCTGATCCCGCGCCAGTGCGAGCGACCCGCGTGCCAAGCGCGCTTTTCCTCGGGCACCATCACCGTCACCTGCCCGTCTTCGCTGACGACGTAATGCGCCGATACGCCCGATTCGGGGTTGGCCAGCCAGTCGATCGCGCTCGGTCCGTCTTGCATGCCGGTATAATGGAGCACGACGATGCTGATCGGCGCGTTGCGCTCGTCGAAATTGGGCGACAGGCGTTCGATCATGATCTTGCGGTCGGCATCGGGCATCGGCCACCTGTCATCCACGGGCGAAGGGATGGATGACTAGGCCAAGCGCCGCCGATTGCGCAAGCGCGAAGGCTAGGCGCCGGCCGAAATCCGGGGCGCGTGCCGCGGCGCCGAGGCCCGGTCATCGCTGCGCCCGTAAAATCCGCGATAATGGCGGCTCGGCACCAAGACATCGGTCTGCCCCATCGTCGTTTCGCCGGCGCCAAGCATCAGGACGCCCTGCGGCGCGAGCGCGTCGTGCAGGCGCGCGAACACGTCGCGGCGCACCGGCGCGGCGAAATAGAGCAGCACGTTGCGGCACAGGACGACATCGAACGGCCCCGACGGCGGCAGATCGCCGAGCAGGCTGTGCTCGCGAAAATCGATCCGTCCGCGCAGCTCGTCCTTGACCTGCCATCCGGCCGGCGTCTGGTCGAACCAGCGCACCATGCGCGTCATCGAAAGGCCCCGCTGGATCTCGAACTGGCTATAGCAACCGGCGCGGGCGCGAGCGATGGCGTTGCCCGAGATATCGGTCGCCACCATGCGGATATTCCAGCCGCGCCATTTGTGCGGGGCATCGGCGAGCATCATCGCGATCGAATAGGCCTCTTGTCCCGTCGAACAGCCGGCGAGCCAGATCGACATCGTTCGTCGACCATCGCCGCCGCGCGTCCGGATATCCTCGAACACCTCGTCGTTGAGTGCGTCGAAGGCGACGTGATCGCGAAAGAAATAGCTTTCGTTGTTGAGCAGCGCATCGACCACTTCGCCGACCAGTCGCTTGTCCTTCGCCGCCAGCAACGCCCCGACGAGCAGATCGAGCGTATCGATACCGTGGTTGCGCATCACCGGGCGCAACGCGGTTTCGATCCGCCAGATCCGGCCCGGCGAAATCGTCTGGCCGGTGCGCGCCTCGAGCAAGCCGACCAGAACGCGGCAGGCGCCCTCGTGGCGACCGTCGGTCATCGCGCCCCGACCCGGGCGGCGTCGTTGACATAGCTGGCGGCATCGACCGGATCGAGGATCGCGCCCGCGAGACCCGCCTTGACGATCGCGCCGGGCATTCCCCAGACCACGCAGCTTCCTGCCGCCTGTGCGACGATCGCGGCACCCTTGGCGTGGGCGACGCGCGCGCCTTCGGAACCATCGCGACCCATGCCGCTGAGGACGATGGCAATGCCGCCGCTGCCGAACACCTCGCCCAGCGTATGCAGCATGGGATCGGCGGACGGACAACAGCCCGAACTGGCCGGCGCGCTCGACAGCACGATCCTGCCCGCGCCGTCGGGAGTCGGGACGAGAGTGATATGACCGTGACCGGGGGCGACATAGATATGACGCTCTTTCAGCTTCTGGCCGGTTTCGGCCACGGTCACGCTGCGGCCCGTGACCTTCCCCAGTTGCGTCGCGAAAAACGCGATGAAGGCGGGCGGCAGATGCTGCGTGAGCACGATCGGGGCGGCGACATGGTCGCCCAGCCGGGTCAGCAAGGCGTTCAATGCGCCGATGCCCCCGGTCGACGACGCGATCGCAATGCATCGCGGTGCGCGCTCGGGACGTGCGAATATGCCCTCGCCCTGGGGCGCCTTGCTGCTGCCGATGCGCTCCTCGGCGCGCGGCGCGGGGTGCGCCTTGGGATCGTCGGCAAGTGCAGTGATGCGTTCGATCAATGCCGCGTCGAAGCGGTCGGTGTAACTGCCGTGCGCCGGCTTGGCGAGCGTGTCGGCCGCGCCGAGCGCGAGGGCCTGAACCGCGGCAGGACCGCCCTCGACGCAATTCGACGACAGGATCAGGATGCGTGCGCCGTTCGACTTGCGGATCAGATCGGGCAAGGCGACCATCCCGCTCATCCCCGGCATCTCGATGTCGAGGACGATCACGTCGACCGTCGCATCGTCGAGAAACGCCAGCGCGTCGGTGGCGCGCGCAAACGATCCGACGATGTCGATGTCGGGCACGGCGGCGACGATGCGCTGAAGGATGCTGCGCATGACCAGGCTGTCGTCGACCAGCATCGTGCGGATGCGGCGATGCGGCTGGCGCTGCGGGACGCGATCGCTATCCCTGCGGTTGATGAACAGCGGCTTGTTCAATCGACGCCGCCCTCAGGCTACGCCGACCAGCTGAAGCTTGCCTTCGAGCGTATCGCGATCGAACGGCTTCATGACATATTCGTCGGCGCCCGCATCGATCGCGGCGCGAATGTGGCCGATGCCGTTTTCGGTCGTGCAGAACACGACCTTCGGGCGATTGGCCATTTTGAGGTCGTTGAGCGCCTGAAGGAATTCCATGCCGCTCATGACCGGCATGTTCCAGTCGAGCAGGACGACGTCGGGCACGGCGGCACGGCAGGCGTTGAGCGCTTCCTGACCGTCGCATGCTTCGGCGACCGAAAACTGAAGGCTTTCGAGGATATGGCGGGCGACCTTGCGGATGACCTTGCTGTCATCGACTACCAAACAGCTTTTCACTCAAAGTCTCCAGCATGGCGCCCCGACATGGGCAGGTTAGGCTTGCCGGGATAGTCCGGAATGATGATTTCTTTGTTAATCAGGCGGCCTTTTGCCGCGGCGTAACCAACTGCGCCGCGTCGATCACGAGCAAGGTCGCGCCGTCATGTTCGATCATCGCGGTGGCGACGTCGTGCCAGCCATCGGCAAGTCGCCCCTGGATCGGCATTTCCGCCTCGGAGACGAAGCAGGCATCCTCGATACCGTCGACCAGCAGGCCGTAGAAATGACCGTCGACATCGACGACGATCGCCTTCTCGCCCTCCGCCCGACCGGCGCTCTCGAAGCCGATCGCGACGCGCGTGTCGATCAGCGACATCACCCGGCTGCGCAGCGCGAACAGGCCCGCCATGTGGGTCGGCGCGCATGGCACCGGGCTCACATTGCGGACGATCACCACCGATTCGATCGCGCACGATCGAAACGCGACCCGCGTCCCGGCGATGTTGGCGATCAGGTAGAGGGTATCGATCATGCGGCGTCCTCGATACGTTTGAGCGCGGCCAGGATGCCGTCGGGATCGTGCCAATAGACCGAACCGTCGTCGTCGCCGGCGGGGCTATCGCGCAGGCACACGATCGACGCCTTGCCGTCGGCAGCGGCAACATCGTCGCCTGCCGCCAGGACGATCGCAGCGGCACCGGGGTCGCCGACGCCGAGCACGCGATAGCCCGCGCTTTCCAGGATCGGGCGGAGGAACTGGTGCGTCCAGTGGTTGTCGACACCGGCAATGCGGCATGTCGGCCGGTTGTCGACGGCCGCTTCGAACACCGCCGCAGCCAGATGGTCAGGTTCGACGATTTCGATTGGCTGCCCGTCGATCATGCCGACCAGGCTGACGATTCCGCCCTTGCGCGCCGGCTCGAAGCTATACGGAAGATCGACAAGGTCGACGACGTCGTCGATGACATAGCCGAGTTCGCGATCGTTGACCCGGATCCTGAGCACCTTGACGTGCGTGCGGTCCGCCGGGATCGCGCAGTCGTAGAGCGGGAGCATGCGATCGTCGATCACCGCGAGGAGGCGCCCGCCGGCACGCGACATCGCGGCAATCGCGACGTCCTCGATGCGCTGGACGAACGACAGCAGGATCGTGCGGACACTGCCGTCGAATTCGCGGAACGAGAGCGCCTGGCGCGCGCGCTGGTAATCGACCGGGTCGTCCTTGATCGGCGCGGCGATGCTGCGGCCGACCGCCGCCTTGGCGGCAATCCCGGTGGTGTCGAGGAGCAACATCGGCTTGCCGCTGTCGGGAAGCGTCGTGCCCGCATAGAGCCCCGTCGCCATGATCAGCGGCGTGGCCGGCTTGATCACCAGTTCCTCATGATCATAGACGTCGGCGACGCTCAGCGCATAGCGGTTGCCGCCGGTTTCGCGCGTGACGATCAACGTACGGTCTTCATCGCCCGTCGCGGCGCGCGGCATGCCGAGCGAATCCTCGAGATAGACCAGGCTCAGCCGCTCGCCGCGCAGGATCGCGAGGTCGAGTCCGCCATTATGGTCGATGCGCACCGAGTCGCTCGATTGCAGCACGATCTCGTCGACGCTGAGCCGCGGGATGGCGAATGTCTGGTCGCCCGCCAGGACCGTGAGACCCGAAATAATCGTCAGCGTCAGCGGCACGCGCAGCGTGATCGTGAGACCCGCGCCCTGCCGGTTGTGCAGGTCGACGACGCCGCCGATGCGTTCGATGTTCGAGCGGACGACATCCATGCCGACGCCGCGCCCCGAAATCGAGGTCACCTCGCTCGACGTCGTCAGTCCGGGCGAAAAGATCAGATCGAGCTTCCGCTCGGCGGACAGATCTCGCGCGGCGGCTGCGCTGATCACCTTGTCGGCGACCGCCTTGGCGACCAGCCGGTCGATCGATATCCCGGTCCCATCGTCGCTGACGTCGATGACGATCTGGTTGCCCGATTGCCGCGCCGAAATATGGAGCGTGCCGTTTTCGGGCTTGCCCGCCGCCCGGCGCTTGTCGGGGGTTTCGATGCCATGATCGATCGCATTGCGAACGATATGGGTCAGCGGGTCGCGAATGCTCTCGATCATCTCGCGGTCGAGTTCGACCTCGCCGCCGTCGACGACGACGTCGACCCGCTTGCCGAGTTCCTGGCCGAGATCGCGGACCAGCCGCGGCAGCGGAGCGAACAGCTTGTTGAGCCGCTGCATGCGCATCTTGCCGGCGGTCGCGCGCATTTCGGCAATGCTGTTCGAAAGCCGATCGAAGGCGCCGGTCACGCCGCTGGCGTTGCCGGCACTGCGCAATTTCCGGGCGACTTCGTTGCGCGCCAGCACCATGTCGCTGACGCCGTTCATGATATCGTCTAGCAGGTCGAGCGGCACGCGGATCGTCCGCCAGCTTTGGCCTTTCGGCGCCGGTGCGTCTTCGTGTTCGGCGGTTTCGCCGGCGCGGGTCGGCGCCCGCGCCGCGGGCGCGCCGTCGCCGTGGACGGCCTCGATCAGGTCGCGATCGCCGCCCGATGGCTCGACCCCGGTGGTGGCGATGGTTTCGGTGAGTTCGACGATCCGATCGATGATCGCCAAGACCGCGCTCACCAGCTGGGGCGACGCCTCGCGCTCACCCCTGCGCACCGCATCGAGCGCATCCTCGGCGGCATGCGACAGGGCGGCGATGCGCGGCAGGTCGAGGAAACCGCAGCTGCCCTTGACGGTATGGACGAAGCGAAAAATCGTATCGAGTCGGGTGCGATCGGCCGGATCGGCTTCCCAGGCGACGATTTCGCCCCCGATCTCTTCCATCGTCTCGGTCGTTTCCGAGAGGAATAATTGTAGGATCTCGTCCATGTCCCGCCTGTATCGACCGTAGGTGCGAGCCGGTCATGCAGCGGGACTGGTTAAAATGCGGCTAAGGTTCGCGTTTCGAGCCGCAGGCGGATCCGGGTCGACGCGGGGTCAGGATGCCAGCGTAGCGCCGAGCAGGATCGCATTGTCGCCGTCGCGCGACGACAGCACCGCGCCGCCGTGCGCGCGGGCAACGACGTTGGTCATCCACGCCGGCGCCGTCCGCGCGGCAAGCGCGCCCTCGTCCATCGTCCCTTCGAGAGCGGCGATGATCTGGTCGTCGACGGCGAGCCGTTCGCCCTCGGCACGCACGACGATCTCGCTGCCGCCGGCCTGGCGCTCGACCCCGATGTCGAGGCGCCCGCCGCGCACCAGCGCATCGATCGCGACCAGCGCGAGGTTGAGCAGGATGCGCACGACCGGCTTGGGCAGCGTATCGTCATGAACCAGCCAGCCCAGCTCGATACGGCGAGAATCGCCGATGATGCCCGATATCGCGGCATGGACGTCGCTCGCTGGAATGGCGTCGTCGAATCCGCCCGCCGACCCGAATGCGAGACGAAAGAATTTCAGCTTGTCGGCGGTCGTCTTCGCGCTTTGTTCGAGCAGCTCGAGGCAGCGCTGGCGCATTTCGGGATCGCTTTCGCTGGCCATCAGCTCGATGCCGTTGTTGAGCGCGCCGACCGGGCTGAGCAGGTCGTGGCACAGGCGCGAACACAGCAGGCTGGCGAAATCGACGCTATCGGTCGTCATGGTAATTGTCCGTCTTCAAAAGGCTCGATGAGGGCGCTGTGTGGCGCTTCGGCAACGCAGTTTCAAGGAAAAGCGCGGCGAACCTTGAAAACGCCGCGGCGCGCGCCAAATCCGCTGACATGACCGGCGGGGGAAGCCAGATAGTGATCGAACTCGGCACCGATTGCATCGGCAAGCGGATCGATGCCGCGCTCGCCGCGCACACCGACCTGCTGTCGCGCGAACGGATCAAGGCGCTGATCCTCGACGGCGGCGTCCGCACTCACGGCGGGGCGCCGCTGCGCGATCCGTCCGCGAAGCTGGCACGCGCGCAAACGATCGCGATCGACGTGCCCGCAGCGGTTCCGGCTGCGGCGCGGGCGCAGGATATCGCGCTCGATATCGCCTATGAGGACGATTATCTGATCGTCGTCGACAAGCCCGCCGGGCTCGTCGTCCATCCCGCCGCGGGCAATGCCGACGGCACGCTGGTCAACGCCCTGCTCCACCATTGCGCCGGACAGTTGTCGGGCATCGGCGGCGTCGCCCGCCCCGGCATCGTCCACCGCATCGACAAGGATACCAGCGGGCTGATCGTCGCCGCCAAGACCGACAAGGCGCATGAAGGCCTCGCGCGCCAGTTCGCCGATCACAGCATCGACCGGCGCTATCTCGCGATCGTCGGCGGCCATCCCCTGCCCCAGAACGGCAGCATCCGCGGCAATATCGGCCGATCGTCGCGCGATCGCAAGAAAATGGCGGTGGTCGACGACACCCGCGGCAAGCACGCGGTGACGCATTACCGCACGATCGAGCGTCTCGCCGGCGCGACGCTGGTCGAGTGCCGGCTCGAAACCGGGCGCACCCACCAGGTGCGCGTCCACATGGCGCATATCGGCCATGCGCTGCTTGGCGACCCCGCCTATTCGCGCGGTAAAACCGGTCAGAGAGACATGCTCAAACGATTGGATTTTCGCCGTCAGGCATTGCATGCTACACTTCTTGGCTTCGTGCACCCGATCAGCGGCGCCGAACTAGCGTTAACCAGCGGATTACCGCGCGATATGCAGGAACTGTTCAGCGAGTTGCGCGTATAAGTTTTAAGGTGAAACTGATATTCACCGACTCACCGGTCCAGGACGGTGTCCGAGCCGATTGAAAAAGGGAAGAAAATGGCTGCCAGCAACGTTCCAGCGACGATCCCCGCCCTTGGCGGAGAGGCGAGCCTGAACCGCTATATGTCGGAAATCCGCAAGTTTCCGCTGCTCGCGCCCGAGCAGGAATATATGCTCGCCAAACGCTATCAGGAGCATGAGGACCAGGATGCCGCCGCGCAACTGGTCACCAGCCACCTGCGTCTCGTCGCCAAGATCGCGATGGGCTATCGCGGCTATGGCCTGCCCGTCAGCGAACTGATTTCCGAGGGCAATATCGGCCTGATGCAGGGCGTGAAGAAATTCGAGCCCGATCGCGGCTTCCGCCTCGCCACCTATGCGATGTGGTGGATCCGCGCGTCGATCCAGGAATTCATCCTGCGTTCGTGGAGCCTCGTCAAGATGGGTACCACCGCCGCGCAGAAGAAGCTGTTCTTCAACCTGCGCCGGATGAAGAACCGGCTCGATGCCTATGAAGACGGCGATCTCAGGCCCGAGGACGTGACCAAGATCGCGACCGATCTCGGCGTCAGCGAGACCGACGTCATCAGCATGAACCGCCGCATGGCGATGGGCGGCGATACGTCGCTCAACGTGCCGATGCGCGAAGACGGCGATGCCCAGTGGCAGGACTGGCTGCAGGACGATGCGCCGTTGCAGGACCAGCGCGTCGCCGAAGCCGAAGAGCAGACCGTACGCCACGATCTTTTGATCGAGGCGATGGGCGCGCTCAACGATCGCGAAAAGCATATCCTGACCGAACGCCGGCTGACCGACGATCCGCAGACGCTCGAGGAATTGAGTCAGGTCTATGGCGTCAGCCGTGAGCGCGTCCGCCAGATCGAGGTTCGCGCGTTCGAAAAGCTGCAAAAGGCGATGCTCAAGATCGCCGGCGACAGAAAGCTCCTGCCCGCCGCCGCCTGACGCACGCGCATGCGCCGTCTGCTTCGAATCCTGGTCAAGGCCGTTCTCTGGTTCGTCGGCATCACGCTGCTGTGGGTGGTCGTCTATCGCTTCGTGCCGCCCCCGGTGACCGCGACGATGCTTGCCGACGGCAATAGCTTTTCCAAGGACTGGATGCCCGTCGAGCGCATCGATCCCGACATGGTCCGCGCGGCGATCGCCGCCGAGGACGGCAAGTTCTGCAGCCATAACGGCTTCGACCAGCAGGCGATCGCCAATGCGATGGTGCGCAACGCCAGCGGCGGGCGCATCCGCGGCGGCTCGACGATCAGCCAGCAGACCGCCAAGAACGTCTTCCTGTGGCAGGGCGGCGGCTATTTCCGCAAGGGCCTCGAAGCCTATTTCACCGCGCTGATCGAGACAATCTGGGGCAAAAGGCGGATCATGGAAGTCTATCTCAACGTCGCCGAAACCGGCATCGGCACCTATGGCGTCAACGCCGGGTCGCAGCGCTATTTCCGCCACGATGCCGACCGCATGACCCCGATCGAGGCGGCGCGCATCGCCGCCGTGCTGCCGCTGCCGAAACGGCGCGGGGCGATTGCGCCGACGGGATACACCCGCCGCTATGGCAACAGCATTGCGCGCCGCATCGCGGTCGTCCGCCGCGACGGCCTCGACCGCTGCGTCCGCGACTAGACGGCGGCCTCAGCAGCGCCGGGGCCTGTGGACGACGGACATGAAAAAGGGCGCGGGGATAATTCCCCCGCGCCCTTTCGAGTATCGTTTGGCTCAGCTTAGAATTCGTAGCTGACGCCCAGCTGGATCTTCCACAGCGACGAAGACGGTTGGATCTGCGGCGTGTTGTCCGAATAGCTCGAATAGACGTACTGGCCGGCGCCATTGAAGTTCGCCTGGATCGGCGCCTCGGTATAGCGATAGCGCTTGAACACGTTCGAGTCCGAATCGAGCAGGTTGAGGAAGTTGTCGAAGTCGACGAACAGCTTGATCTTGTCTTCCAGACCCAACAGCCTGCCCGGTCCCGGCAGTTCCTGCGAGAAGCGCAGGTCGAGATCGTAGAACCACGGGTTGTTGCAGGTGTTGCGCGGGATCGACTGGCCGCGATATTTCGCAATGCACTTGTTGGCATTGATATAGCTGTCGAGCGCGGCTGCCGCATCGGCTCCACTCTGAACCGATCCATCCGGGTTCCGGCCGTTCGCGTAAACGACGTTCGGATCGTTGATTCCGGTCGGAATGTAGAGCAGCGAGTTGAAGTCGCCCGATGCGCTGTCGTTGAACACCGACGAGGTCACATTGTCCTGAACGATGCTGTACGGACGACCCGAACGCGCGACGAAGACGAAGCCGAACGACGTATTGTTGTCGCCGAAGAACTTCTCCTTGAAGTTCAAGCCCATGCTGATGTTGTGCCGGGTCTGGAACTCCGCCGTGGCGACCGCCGAATTCTGGCGATCGAACGACGCGACGATGTCAAAGCTCGACGTTGCGGTTGAGCTGTTGTTGTAGCGGTTGTTCTTCGCATCGGTATAGGCATAGCCGAGGTTGAAGTTGATCGCGCCGCCTTCGGTGAACAGGCCGCGGTCCCAACGCTTCGTCAAAATCGCCGACGCCGACTGGCTGGTGTAATTCCGGCCATTGGTCAGCTGGATTTCATCGTCTCGGCTGGTACCGAAACAGGCCGACGTCACCCCGGTGTAGGTGGGAGGCGAGCCGCCCATATCCTGCAGCACGGCGTTGCAGCCCGTCCGCGTCGGATCGATCGCACGATAGATCGGTCGACCGTCGAGCGTGTAACCGTTCGCCCCCAGGCGCGTATCGACGACCTGCGACAGATCGACGAAGTCGATCGGGTTGCGCACGCGACTGTAGATGTAATCGAGGTTCAAATGCCAGTCGGAGAAAAAGCCGGTGGCGGTGCCGAAGGTCGTCGCGAGCCCGATATTGGCGCGCAGGACCGTGGGCGTCTTGAAATCGGGGTCGATCGACTGCGTGTCGGCCGTACCCGCCGCCGAACTCGCCGCACCGGCGGTAACGATGCACTGCGGAATCCCGGTGAAGGTCCCACCCGGCGTTACGTCGATCTGCGTCCCGGCCGGGCCGCAAGCGGCCGTACCGGTATTGCCCTGGCCGACGCCATAGCCGTTGTTCTGGAACGAGTTGCTATAATAGACGGTCGGATCGCCACCGGTGAAGATGCCGACGCCGCCCTTGACCTGGGTATTCGAGAAGAAGCCCTGGTTTTCGACGTTATACGTGAAACCGATGCGCGGCAGAATGACCGGATCGATCCTGCTGAACGGAATCCGGTTCGAAAAGCCGTAACGGGCGACGAAATTGGGGTTCTGGACAGGTGCATCGCCATCGAGCCAGTCGACACGAACGCCGGCAAGGATATTCAACCGGTCGGTCGCCTGCCACTCGTCCTGACCATAGATGCTGTAGATCGTCCGCTTCCAGTTGGCGGCGGCATCGTTGATGTCGCCGCTGCCGGTGAAGTTGCCATAGGCGCCGGCGGCATCGCCGTTGACGATGTTGGTGCCGTTCGGGAAGGTGTTGGTGCCGCCCGAAAGCAGGCCGTTCTGGAAATCGGTCAGGTTGGCGAAGGTCAGCGTCCCCGTCGTGTTCTGCGCGAACAGGTTGAAGACCTTGAGCTGGTTGACCTCGACACCGAGCATAAGGGTGTGCGAATCCTGCTTGAGGCGACCCAGGAACTTGGCCTGGTTGATCGTCGTCTTGAGGTCGTTCGACGCCCGGCTGAAGCCTGGTCCGGCAACGATCGAGCCGTCGCGTCCGCCGTTGGTGACACCGACCACGAAGCGCGGCATGGGATTGTCGCTCTGCGCTTCACCGCCGCCGACGGGGCCCTGGATATCCTGCACGACGGCGCGCGAGACGCGCATTTCGGTCGAGAAATTGTCGGTCCAGTCCGAATAGAGACGCAGCGAATAATGGTTCGATTCGGTGCCTTCGTCCTCGAAGCTGTTAAAGCCCGTCAGCACCCGGCTGCTGGTCGAGAAGTCATCGGGTTCGATGTTGGTCTCGCGCAGGTTCTGGTAGGTCGCCTCGAGACGCTGGCCGTCGGTGATGTACCAGTCGGCGCGGCCGAAGAAGCGTCGGCTCGATTCGGGCAGCGAACGAGCGAGGCCACCGGTGTCGTAACCGTAGACGTTCTTCAGCGTATCGCTGAACTGGTCGAACTGGGCCTGGGTGACGAAGTCGAGATCGTTGGCATAGCCGGCACCGACCGGGCCGTCGTCCTGGCTGTCGGCGAGGTTGGTTTCTTCATAGGCGCCGAAGAAGAACAGGCGATCCTTGATGATCGGGCCCGAGATCGTAGCACCCCAGCGATATTCCTTGAATGGCGAAGCCGAAAAGTCCGTGCCGCCAGCCTTGTCGCCGCGCAGCTTGTCGCTCGCATAGGTAAAGAACGCCGAGCCGTGGAAGTCGTTCTGGCCCGACTTGGTCACGACGTTGATCGCACAGCCCGTGAACTGGCCGTACTGGACATCGAACGGCGCGAATTCGACCGACGTCTCGCGCACCGCATCATAGGGGATCGGCTGCGCGTTGCGTGCGCCGAACGGCGTGTAGTTGAGGCCGTAGACGTCCGACTGGGCGATGCCGTCGACGGTAAAGGTGTTCGAACGATCGTTACCGCCGAGGCAAGAAATACGGTCGTTTTCGTCGGTACGGTCGAGGCTGACGCGCGGATCGATGCGGATGATGTCGCGAAAGTCGCGGCTGATGCTGGGGAAGGCTTCGAGCTCTTCGGCACCGAACGACTGGCCGGGGCCGATCGCAAGCTGCGTCAGGCGGGCACGCTGGCCGGTCACGACGATGGTGTCGCCGCTGTTCGAGGCGCTCAGCGCAAAGGTCAGCTGCGTATTGCCCTGCAGGTTGAGCGAAACGTTCTCGACCGTCTGACCTTCATAACCAGGTGCGGTTGCGGTGATCGTGTAAGGTCCGCCGGTGATCAGGCCGTCGGTGCGGAACAGCCCGTTGGCGTCGGTCATCAGCGTGCGGCCGGTCCCGGTGCGGGTGTCGTCGATGCGGACGGTGGCGCCGGCAACGGTCGCGCCGCTTTCGTCGGTGACCGTGCCTTCGATGCCCGACGTGACCTGTTGCGCCATTGCCGGCGTGGCAAGAGCGGTCGCGAGCGTGAGCGAGGCCGCGCTGGCGGCGAGAAAATACCTGAGTTGCATATTATGAAATCCCCGAGATGGAACCGAATCCTCTTGGCAGGCCGTCGCTTCTTATTGCCCGGCGAATCGGGCCTGCTGATGGCGGTTGCCTTAGCGGGAGTTTTGCTACGTGAAAATGACACCCGGCCTTACCACGATGCGCGCGGCTGGAGGGGTCCGATCTTATCCACAGGTCGCATGGTCAAGCGGGCCGACAAAACAGCCCGATAACCGGCAATTCATGGTGTTTGAATCAACGTTGGAAGAACCGCATCGCCGAATGTTGCAATCGCGCAACAGGGCCACGAAATTTTTGACGGACGGATCGCCGGGTCAGGCGGCGTCACCCGCCTTCGATTTCTTGGCAGGCTCGGCGAAAACGCGAATCGGTTCCTTGCGGCCTTCGACGACGTCCTTGTCGATGACGATCTCGCTGACGCCGTCGAGACCGGGCAGGTCGTACATCGTGTCGAGCAGGATCGCCTCGAGAATCGAGCGCAGGCCGCGCGCGCCGGTCTTGCGCTCGATCGCCTTCTTGGCGATCGCGACGAGCGCATCGTCGGTGAAGGTCAGCTTGGCGTCTTCAAGGTCGAACAGCTTCGCGTATTGCTTGACCAGCGCGTTCTTCGGCTCGCTGAGGATCTGGACGAGCGCGTCGATGTCGAGATCCTCGAGCGTCGCGATCACCGGCAGGCGGCCGACGAATTCGGGGATCAGCCCGTATTTGAGCAGATCCTCGGGCTCCGACTGGCGCAGGATTTCGCCCGCGCGGCGTTCGTCGGGGGCGGCGACATGCGCGCCGAAACCGATCGACTTGCCCTGCAGCCGGTCGCCGATGATTTTCTCGAGGCCGGCAAAGGCGCCGCCGCAGATGAACAATATGTTGGTCGTATCGACCTGAAGGAATTCCTGCTGCGGGTGCTTGCGTCCGCCCTGCGGCGGGACGCTCGCGGTGGTGCCTTCCATCAGCTTGAGCAGCGCCTGCTGGACGCCCTCGCCCGACACGTCGCGCGTGATCGAGGGGTTTTCCGCCTTGCGGCTGATCTTGTCGATCTCGTCGATATAGACGATCCCGCGCTGCGCCTTTTCGACGTTGTAGTCCGACGCCTGGAGCAGTTTCAGGATGATGTTCTCGACATCCTCGCCGACATAGCCCGCTTCGGTCAGCGTCGTCGCATCGGCCATGGTGAAGGGCACGTCGAAGGTCTTGGCGAGCGTCTGCGCGAGCAGTGTCTTGCCGCAACCGGTCGGGCCGACGAGCAGGATGTTCGACTTGGCAAGTTCGACGTCCTCGCCCTTCGATCCGTGCGCCAGGCGCTTGTAATGGTTGTGGACCGCGACCGACAGGACGCGCTTGGCCTTGCTCTGGCCGATGACGTAATCGTCGAGCAGCTCGCAGATTTCCTGCGGGGTCGGGACGCCGCCCTCCTTCTTCGTCGCCAGGCCGCCCTTGGCCTCCTCGCGGATGATGTCGTTGCACAGCTCGACGCATTCGTCGCAGATGAACACCGTCGGGCCGGCGATGAGCTTCCTCACCTCGTGCTGCGATTTGCCGCAGAACGAGCAATACAGCGTGCTCTTTGAATCGGACCCGCTCAATTTCGTCATAATGACAACCTCTTAACCCGGAAGACCCCCAAGGGCCCTCCCCCACCGGGCCGCCATCCTATCGACGGCGAACCGGATTACAATCTGCATTTACCCGATCGAGGTAAACATATCATCCCAGTGATGAACGCCAGCATGCCGGTTCGACGGGACAATTCGCCGCCGATCGGATCGCGGCGTCAGTCCTTCTTGGGCGCATCATCGTCCGACGGTGCCGCCGGGCGCGTTTCGAAGACCTGGTCGACGATCCCGAACGCCTGCGCCTCATCGGCCTCGAGGAAGGTATCGCGATCCATCGCCTTCTCGATCTCCTTAAGCGGCTTGCCGGTATATTTGGCATAAAGCTGGTTCATCCGCGTGCGGATGCGCAGGATTTCCTTCGCCTGGATTTCGATGTCGGATGCCATGCCGCGTGCTCCTCCCGAAGGCTGGTGGACCATGATCCGCGCATTGGCGAGCGCGACGCGCATGCCCGGCTCGCCCGCGGCGAGCAGGAAGCTGCCCATCGACGCCGCCTGGCCGATGCACACCGTGCCGACGCGCGGGCGGATATACTGCATCGTGTCGTGGATCGCCATGCCCGCGGTGACGACGCCGCCGGGCGAGTTGATGTACAAATAGATGTCCTTTTTCGGGTTTTCCGATTCGAGGAACAGCAATTGCGCGGTGATCAGCGCCGCCATCTGGTCCTCGACCTGGCCGGTCACGAACACGATCCGTTCGCGCAGCAGGCGCGAGAAAATGTCGAAGCTGCGCTCACCGCGGTTCGATTGCTCGATCACGATCGGGACGAGCGCGTCCATCGGATTGGGAATGCCGGTGTCGCCGAGATAATGGGTCATGAAAGTCCGTTTCCGTCGCTGATAGGGCCGTTGCGGCTATGTCGAGCCTGACGCGCCGAGATTCAAGGGGCGAGTTGGCGCGGATCGTATGAAAACAGGACGGCGCGCCTTCTCCAGCGAGAAGACGCGCCGTCCCGTTCCGGCAATCCGGATTATTTCTTCGCCGCGGGTTTCTTCGCCGGGGCCTTTTTGGCAGCGGGCTTCTTCGCCGCCGCCGGTTTCTTGGCGGCAGGCTTATCGGCCGGCGCCTTGGCCTTCGCCTTCGCCGGTGCCTTGTCCTTGGCCGGAGCCTTGTCCTTGGCGGCCGGCTTCTTGGCGGGCGTCTTCTTTTTGGCGACCGGCTTGGTTTCGCTTTCCTCGTCGGCTTCGATCGCGGCCTCGACCTCTTCACGCGTCGTTTCGCGATCGGTGATGTCGGCCTTGGCGAACAGGAAGTCGACGACCTTGTCCTCGTAGAGCGGAGCACGCAACTGCGCGGCCGCCATCGGGTCCTGCTGGACGTACTGGACGAAGCGTTCGCGATCTTCGGCGCGATACTGCTGCGCCGCCTGCATGATGAGGCGGCTCATTTCCTGCTGGCTGACCTCGACGCCGTTGGTCTGCCCGATCTGCGACAGGACGAGACCCAGGCGGACGCGGCGTTCGGCGATCCGGCGATAATCGTCGCGATCGGCTTCCATTTCCTTGCGCGCCGCTACGGGGTCTTCCTCGTGGCTCGCCTCGTGCTCGAGCTGCTGCCAGATCTGGTCGAATTCGGCTTCGACCATGCTCGGCGGGACATCGAAATCGTAATCGGAGGCGAGCTTGTCGAGCAGCTTGCGCTTCATGTGCGTGCGCGTCAGCCCGTTATGCTCCTGCTCGACCTGCCCGCGCATCAGCTCCTTGAGCTGGTCGAGGCCCTCGAGGCCGAGCGACTTGGCGAACTCCTCGTCGACCTTGATCGGCTGCGGCTTCTTCACCTCGCCGACGGTGATGTCGAACTCGGCCTTTTTGCCCTTGAGGTTTTCGGCATTGTAATCGTCGGGGAAGGTCACCTTGACGGTCTTGCTGTCATTGGCCTTGAGCCCGATCAGCTGGTCCTCGAAGCCGGGGATGAGCTGGCCCGAGCCGATTTCGACCGCCATGCCTTCGCCCTTGCCGCCTTCGAACGGCGTCCCGTCGACCTTGCCCTCGAAATCGATGACAACCTGGTCGCCCTTGGCAGCCTTGTAGGACTTGGCAGCGGTTTCGAAGCTCTTCTGCTGAGCCGCCAGCATTTCGATCGCCGTATCGACGTCCTGGTCGGTGACGGGCACCGTCAGCCGTTCAAGCGCGAGGTCGTCGACCGACGGGGTGTCGAATTCGGGAAGCACTTCAAGCGCGATCGAGACTTCGGCGTCCTTGCCCGGCTCATAGCCTTCGGCAAGCTCGACCGTGGGCTGCGTCGCGGGACGCAGCTTGTTGTCGGAGATGGCCTTCTGCACGCCTTCCTGGATCGCCTTGTTGAGCGCGTCGGTGGCGAGCGATTCGCCGTGCATCTTGCGGATCAGGTTGGCCGGCACCTTGCCGGGGCGAAACCCGGGCATCTTGATTTGCGGTGCGATCGTCTTGACCTCGCGATCGACCGCCGCATCGATATCCTTGGCAGTGATGGTCATGGCATAAGCACGGCTCAGGCCTTCGTTTTTGGTTTCGACAGTTTTCATGGGTCCAATCGGGCTTTCACTGATCTTGAAAAAATCTCTTTGCGGCCGTCCGCTTGCCGGGCGGTCGCAGGGGGAATTCATATCTCTCGGCAGAGGTTCCACATTGCGGGCTGCACGGCAAGGCACTGGTGCGGGCGAAGGGACTCGAACCCCCACATCTTGCGATACTTGGACCTAAACCAAGCGCGTCTACCAGTTCCGCCACGCCCGCATGAGTACCGCCGGTCGCGGGGGCGCTCTATATCAGCAATTGCGTGGAGGGCAAGGCCGCTGCGGGCGTGCCGGCGGCAGGGCGCCGTTTATCCCGCGCCGCGCGATCGCGAGGGAACACGTCGCCCTCGCCGGACGTTGCAACCATATCCAGCGCAAAGGAAATCCGTCATGAGCACCCAGCCGCAAGTTCCCCATCCCGACACGATCGAGCCGCAGTCGCCGCCCGAGACGCCGGCAACGCCGAGCCCGAGCGAGGCGCCGATGCGCGAACCGCCCGAAGTCACGCCGTCGCAGCCCGATATCGACCAGCCCGGTCGCGGCCCCGACGAAATGCCGCCGCCAAGCACCGCCGCCGACAATTACGACGCCCAGGACCCCGCCCCGCACGATCTCAGCGGCGGCGGCGGCGAGCCGGATATCGGCCAGGGCGGCGTGCTCCAGTCGAACCTCGACGGGCCGATCGCAGGCTCGGTCGAGTAAACCCAGCCGCGAACGTCACTTGAGAATGCGCGCGCTCGCCACGATCGCGCGCACCCGCTCGATATCGCGGTCGAAATAATAGATTTGCGGCGCCTCGAAGGTGATCATGTACAACCTGCCCCCGACGATCGCTGCATGGCCCTCGCCGCGCCGCACGATTTCCTCGTCCTGGACGGTGTACCGATAGCCGAAGCGGACCGCGTCATGGCCCGATAGCTTCGCGGGCGCGACCGCGTCGATTTCGAACGCCGACGATCGCAGCACGATCCGCGCCGAGGTTTCGAACAGCTCGGGAATGTCGCTGAGCAACATGTCCGCGCGGAACTTGGGCAGCGGGTCGTATTTGTCGTCGCGACGCCGGAACAGCGTCTTGCCCGCGTCGACGCCGCCGAAAAAGGCGAGTTCGTTGAGGCCGAGGCCGTCGAGCGTCCACACTTCGGTATATTTGGTCTGGTGTTCGGACCATTCGTTCCAGGCGATGGCCGGCGTCACCGCCATGCGCCCGCGAGACACCTTCGATTCCTGGGCTGCCGGGCGCATGCTCCAGCTCGCCGTGGCGGCCGCGGGCGCGACGAGGGCCGCGACCGCCAGTGCGGCCACCATCGATCGCATCATCGTCATGTCGAAGCTCCTGCCATCATCGCCAACAGCGCCGCATCGTCGGCGTCGGGCCGCAATTCAAGATACCGCGCAAGCGCGGTTTTGCCGGCGTCCGACTGTCCGTCCTTGATCAACGCAAGACCCAGTCCGCGCCAGTTCTCGGGCAGGGCGTCGGCATGGGCGATCGCCGAGCGATAATATCGCGCCGCAAGCGCATAGTCGTCGCGTCCGCCGCGCAGCCGCAGGTTTTCGGCCTGGGCATAGAGCAGATCGCTCGTCCAGCCGTCCTGCGCGAGCTGCTCGATGAGGAAGGCGGTCCCGCCATGATCGGCGAGCTTGACCTGGTCCTCGACCAGCATCGCCCAATGCGGGGCGAGCGCGGCACGATAGGCCTCGCGTCCGAAATCGTCGGACCGTTCGACGACGGCGTCGGCGGCAGCGGCAAGATACTCCATGCGCTTGGCGGTATTGGGATGCGTCGCGAAAAAGCCGCCATTCTTGTCCTTGCGGCTCTTGTGGCGCCGGGCGGCGGCGGTCGCGTCCTGCTCGGCGCGCAGTTGCTGCCAGATCTGCGAGGCGGCGTGCGGGTCGAAGCCGGCATGCGCGAGATAGCCGATCGAGGCGAGATCGCTTTCCTGCTCCATGTCGCGATTATACGCCATGATCGATCCCATCAGCCCGATCTGGGCGAGCTGGCCGAACGGCACGAACGACAGCCACACCATCGCATCGGTCTTGGCGCGAATATCGCGAAACAGCTTGAGCGAGTGGCGGTTCTCGTAATGCGCGAATTCGTGACCCAGCACCGCGGCGAGTTCGGCCTCGTTGCGCATCCGCAGCAGCAGCCCCGACCACACCACCATCATGCCATTGGGCGCCATCGACGCGTTGAAATACGGATTGCGAACAAGGTAGATGCGCGCCTCGGCGCATTTCGCATCGCCCACCGCCTTGCACAGCACGCGCCGCAGATAGGCGTTGATGTCGGGATCGCGGATCAGCAGCTTCGAATGTTTGAGGTCGCGCTCATACTCCTCGACCTCCATCCACAGGCCTTCCTCGTCGACGCCGTGCGGCCGGTACGGGCCGGTCTCGGCGGCGGGCGGGTTCGCTTGGGCAGGCGCCGGCGCGTCCTGCGCCGCCGCGGGCGAGGCAAGCAGGATGGCGATCAGCGACGCGCCGAGGGCCAGACGGCCGATCATTGTTCGGACTCCACCGGCATATCAGTGCCGACCGTCGCCGGGGCGACCGCCGCGCGTTCGGGAAATTCCTCGAGCAGCTGCGCCACGCGCTTGGCCGCGCCGTCGGGCTTGCGCACGTCGCCCCCCATCTGCAGGTCGGCGTTGATCCAGACGAGATCGCCGGTGCGCAGGTCGACCAGCCCGGCATAGCCGATATGGACGCCCGAGCTCGGCAGCCCCGCGCCGAGCAGCAGGCCGATGATCTGCAGCGCCTTGCGCCCGTCGGAACCATAGCTGTCATGCGTGAAGACGAAGAGGCCGTAATCGCCGCCGGTCAGCGCGGCGATCTCGGCGATACCGGGGCCAAGCGTCCAGTCGAAGCGATCGCGCTTGGTCGGCAGGCGATTGCCGGGATAGAGCTTGTGCTCGACCACCGCGCCCGCGACGGTGCGGAACATCGCCCGGTAATCGGCAACCAGCTGTGCGTCGGCGCCTTCGTAATCGGGCATCATCGCCATATCGGTCGACTTGGCGCCGAGCTGGCGGGCGAGTTCGCTCGCGATGAGGTCGCGCGCGGCGCGCGTCCATTCGGCATTGGGTTCGTCGAGCCCGGCGGTCGATTGCGCGCCGACGTGGATGTCGGGCCGGAATACCACGATCTTGAGCGGGCCGGTCGACGGAAGCGCAAAGCCTTCCTTGACCGCAGTCTGCTCTGCCCCGATCCCCAGCTGCGCCGCCGCCGGCGTCGCGCTCGCGCCCCACGCCGCGCCCGCCAGCGCGAAAGCCAAAAACAGTCTTTTCATCGTGCATCTCCCCGGGCCCGGACGGTATCCGGCACGCCATCGCAGTCTATCATATCGCGGCGACGGTTTGAATATACGATGAATTATAGGGACTTGCGCAAAATCTCGTTGACGACCTGCGGATTGGCCTTGCCCTGCATCGCCTTCATCGTCTGACCGACGAAGAAGCCGAACAAGGCTTCCTTGCCGTCGCGATACTGCGCGACCTTGTCTTCATTGTCGGCGAGCACCTTCGCGACAACCGCCTCGATCGCACCGGTGTCGCTGGTCTGTTTCAGGCCCTTGTCCTCGACGATCTTGCCCGCCGGATCGCCGGTTTCGAGCATGATCTCGAACACCTGCTTGGCGATGCTGCCCGAAATCGTTCCGTCGGCGACGAGCGCGATCAGCTCGGCGCCGCGTTCGGGCGAGACCGGGCTGTCGGCGAGCGAAAGGCCCAGGCGATTGAGCGCGCCGTAGAGTTCGCCGAGCAGCCAGTTGGCGCTCGCAGTGGCTACCTCCTTTTCGTCCTTGCGCTGGATTCGCGCGCCCTCGGCCATCAGCGCTTCGAACCAGCGCGCGGTGTCGGCATCGGCGATCAGCGTCGCGGCATTGTACGGCGTCAGGCCGAGCACGCTCTCATAGCGCGCCTGCTTGGCGTCGGGCAGTTCGGGCAGCGATTCCCGACATTCTGCCAGAAACGCGTCGTCGAGCTCGAGCGGCAACAGGTCGGGATCGGGGAAATAGCGATAATCGTGCGCGTCTTCCTTCGACCGCATCGAGCGCGTCTCGTTGCGGTCGGGATCGTAGAGCCGCGTTTCCTGGACGACGGTGCCGCCGCTTTCGATCAGCGCAACCTGGCGCTTGGCCTCCTGCTCGATCACCGCCTGGACGAAGCGCACCGAATTGACGTTCTTGGTCTCGGTCCGCGTGCCCAGCTCGTCACCCGGCTTGCGCACGCTGACATTGACGTCGGCGCGCATCGAACCCTGTTCCATGTTACCGTCGCAGCTCCCGACATAGCGCAGGATCGCTCTCAACTTGCGGACGTAAGCCCCTGCTTCGGCGGGCGATGCCATGTCGGGCTTCGACACGATCTCCATCAGCGCGACGCCCGAGCGGTTGAGGTCGACATAGCTCATCGTCGGATGCTGGTCGTGCATCAGCTTGCCCGCATCCTGCTCAATATGGATGCGCTCGACGCCGATCGACTTGGTCGCCGCATCGGGGTTCTTCTCGTCGAGGCTGACGGTGATCTGCCCCTCGCCGACGATCGGGTGGTAGAGCTGCGAAATCTGGTAGCCCTGCGGCAGGTCGGCGTAGAAATAATTCTTGCGGTCGAAGCGCGAATATCTGTTGATGCTCGCACCTAGCGCCATGCCGGTGCGGACCGCCTGGCGAACGCATTCGCGGTTGGGCACGGGCAGCATGCCCGGCATCGCCGCATCGACCAGCGACACCTGCGTATTGGGCTCGGCGCCGAACTCGGTCGACGCGCCCGAGAACAGCTTCGCCTTGGTCGCAATCTGCGCATGGACCTCGAGGCCGATCACGACCTCCCAGTCGCCGGTTTCGCCCTGGATGCGGTAATCGCTCATGTCCACCACTCCTGCGGCCGCGCATCGAACGCGGCACGCTGTTCGATCGCGAGCCCCGCATCGAGCACGCCCTGCTCGTCGAGCGGCTTGCCGATGATCTGCAGGCCGAGCGGAAGCCCCTGCCCGTTCAGCCCGGCCGGCACGCTCATCGCGGGGAGACCCGCAAGGCTCGCGGGCACCGCGAAGACGTCGTTCAGGTACATCGCGATCGGGTCGTCGCTCTTTTCGCCGAGGCCGAAGGCGGCGCTCGGGGCGGTCGGCGCGAGGATCAGGTCGCATGCCTCCCAGGCGCGCTCGAAGTCGCGCGCGATCAACGCCCGGACCTTCTGCGCCTGCGTGTAATAGGCGTCGTAGAAGCCCGCCGAGAGGACATAGGTGCCGATCATGATGCGGCGCTTGACCTCGGGGCCGAAGCCCGCGGCGCGCGTCGCGGCGTACATGTCCTGCAGTCCGGCACCCTCGGGCAGGTCGCGCAGGCCGTAGCGCACGCCGTCATAGCGCGCGAGGTTCGACGAGGCTTCGGCGGGCGCGATGATGTAATAGGCGGGCAGCGCGTATTGGGTGTGCGGCAGCGAGATGTCGACGATCTCGGCGCCGGCGTCGCGCAGCCATGCCTTGCCCGCTTCCCAGCTCTTGTCGATCTCGGGGTCGATCCCCTCCATGCGATATTCGCGCGGGATGCCGATCCGCTTGCCCTTGAGGTCGCCATTGAGCGCGCCCTCCCAGTGCGGCACCGGTTCGTCGAGGCTGGTCGCGTCCTTGGGATCGAAGCCCGCCATCGCCTCGAGCATGATCGCGCAATCGCGCACCGTGCGCGCCATCGGCCCGGCCTGGTCGAGGCTGCTGGCGAAGGCGACGACGCCCCAGCGGCTGCAGCGGCCATAGGTCGGCTTGATCCCGCAAATGCCGGTAAAGGCGGCGGGCTGGCGGATCGATCCGCCGGTGTCGGTCCCCGTCGCGGCGGGCGCGATGCGCGCCGACACCGCGGTCGAGCTGCCGCCCGACGAACCGCCGGGGGCAAGGTCGGTATTGCCGCCGTCGTTGCGTCGCCACGGCGAGATGACGTTGCCGAAAAAGCTCGTCTCGTTCGACGAACCCATCGCGAACTGGTCCATGTTGAGCTTGCCGAGCATCCCCGCGCCCGCCGCCCATAATTTGGCGCTGACGGTGCTTTCGTACGGCGGGACGAAGCCTTCGAGAATGTGGCTCGCGGCGGTCGACTGGACGCCCTCGGTGCAGAACAGGTCCTTCATCCCGATCGGCACGCCGCCCATCAGGCCAAGCGGCTCGCCCTTGGCGCGCCTGGCATCGACCGCATCGGCGGCGGCGAGCGCCTTTTCGGGCGTCTCGACGATGAATGCGTTGAGCGATTTCGCCGCGGCGACCGCGGCGTTGAAGCCCTCGGCGACCTCGCGTGCGGTGAAGCTGCCGTCGGCCACGCCGTCGCGGATCTCGGTGACCGTCAGGTCGGTCAGCGCGTTGTTGTCGGAAGCTGACATTATTCGATCACCTTGGGAACGCCGAAAAACCCGTGCTCGGGCGCGGGCGCGTTGGCGAGGACACGCTCGCGCACGCCGCCGCCGGTCAGCGGGTCGGCATCGACGACGTCGTCGCGCAGCCGCAGTGTGTTGGGGATCACCGCGGTCATCGGCTCGACGCCGGTCACATCGACCTCGCCGAGCTGTTCGACCCAGCCGAGGATGTTGTTGAGCTCGGGCAGCAACGCCGCGGCCTCGGCATCGTCCATCGCGATGCGCGCCAGCTGCGCGATTTTCTTTACCGTGGGAAGGTCGACCGACATGGCAATCCTGTAGTTTGGGGCGACGACACTGTCGCAGCGCCGCTAGCATCGCCGCGATGCGGCATCAAGCGCGCGGATCGGGGGCGGCGCGCTTATTCGAACGGATCGCCCACCGGCTTGCCGTCGACGAAGACCTGGCGACGCTCGACGCTCCGCACCTCGACGCGCGCATCGGGTTTTAGCATATCCTCGTCGCCTCCGGCTTCGCGGGCCATGCCGCGTTCTTTCCGGGGCTGTGCGCTATCGACGATCATCCGCTCGACCGAACCGCGCTCGAAGCGATTCCCGACCACGACGAAGCGCGTCCCGCCGATCGCCCGCGCGATACAGGGCGAGTCCGTACAGAAGCCATATTCCTGCGCCGTCGCCCTGACGAGCGAGTCGCCCGGTCGCGTCCCGTCAGCCATTTTGAGGTTGCGCCGCACCGGCTCGATGCGCGACCGCGCCCGCGCCGCGTCTTGCACTTCATAGCGGCTATCCGCCTTGCCGCTCGCCTTGGCCGCCGCCGCGATGTGCGCATCCTTGCTGGCGCGCAACGTCGCCAAGGCGCGCCGTCCCGCCGGACCGAAATCCTCCTTGAGCGCCCAGAAGTCGAACTCCTCGGCCGAAACCTTGCCCGCGTCGAGCCGGGCGACCTGGCTGCGCGTCGATATCGCGCCGAAATCGATGAACGGCATCGCCAGCACGAGCGCCAGCGCGCAGGTCGCGATCGCCAGCCTGGTGTTGAGCGGACGCAGGGGGTCGTCGAAATCGATCCGCGCGCGCACGACGCTCCACAGATAGGCGGCGCCGTAAACGAGCCCGACGAGAACCGCGACCGCGCCCCACAGCCGCTCGGGAGTCCAGCCATATTGGCCGATCCGCTGCGCCATCGAGATCGCCGCGAGGACCGCGAGCGGCAGGATGGTGATCGCGAGGACCAGCGCCGCGCCCTGCAGGATGCGCGACGGCGAACGCTCCTCGCGGCCGTTGCCGATCACCGCATTGACGAACAACACCGCGCCGACCGCGCACGACAGCAGGATCGGCGTCGCGCTGTCGGTTTCCCACAGCGGCTCGAGCCCGGTGAACGGCAGGGCGACGAGAAACAGTGCGAGACCCGCGGCGAAGATCGGCGCGAGGATCGACAGGACGACGAGCACGACCTTGAGCAAGGTCGCGAGCAGCCGGTCGCTTTCGCGCAAGATGCCGGTCGCGGCGCCGAACGCGGTGCCGGCGAGTGCCCAGCCGAACCAGCTTTCGCGCAAGGCATCCTGGATGAAATCGATGCCGATCAGGTGCAGCAACTCCCCAAGCAGCAACGTGACGAGGAAGCTGAGCCCGACGAACGCGAGGCCCGCCGCGCCGATCACCGCATCGGTCCAAGCGTGGAGGTGGAGCGTGCGGTAGGGGAAACGCCAGGCGCCTTCGTCGCGTACCGTCTGGAACAGCGGCGCGGCGATCAAGGCGGCGAAGATCGCGGCGAGAAACGGCCATTCGAACAGCGACGGCCGCACGATATTGTAATGCATCGTCGACCAGCCGACACCGACCAGGATCAACCCGGCCGCGACCGCGAAGACGACCGCCCAGACCCAGCGTCGCTTGTGCGTGACGAGCGCCGCGGCGATCCCCGTGACGAACAGGAAGGTTGCAGCCAGCTGGCGCCAGATCGGCACAGGATCGGCATAGCTGCTGCCCTCGCGATCGACGATCAGCCCGAACGCCAGCCCCATGACGCCGAGCAGCGCCGCCATCACCCAGGGGCGCTGCGGCCAGGCGGTTTCGCTCAACCGGTCGCTGCCATCGTCCATCGCCCGTTCCCCTGCATTGCCCGTCGACCTCGGCGCGGCTAAAGCGGCGCGCCTTCGTCTCCCAATATTCGGAACCCATCATGGCGCGCAAATTTCTTTATGTCATCGCGATAATCATCGCCCTGCTGCTTGCGGCGGCGGTGTCCTATCGGGTGTTCCCGCAGGTCTTCCAGCGCGTCGCCTTCGTCCCCACCGCGCCGTTCGTCGAACAGGAAGCGATGCCGCAAAACGCCTATGCCGATCCCGATATGTGGTTTGTCCATCCCGCGCGGTCGGACAATCCGGCGAGCTGGACGCCGCGCGACTTCGCCGAGGACGCGGGCCCGATGGGCAGCGCGGCGATCTTTTTCGTCCATCCGACGAGCTATCTCGACCGCTCGCACTGGAACGCGCCGCTCGACGACGACGCCGCCAACACCCGCGCGCGCCAGTTCATCCGCGGCGAGGCGAGCGTGTTCAATGCGGCGGGACAGATCTGGGCGCCGCGCTATCGCCAGGCGACATTGGGCGCGTTCATGACCGACGACGCCACCGCCCAGCGCGCGCTCGACGCCGCCTATCGCGACGTCGCCGCCGCGTTCGAGCAGTTCGTCGCCGACAATCCCGACGGTCCGATCATCCTTGCCGGCCACAGCCAGGGCTCGCTCCACCTCACCCGCCTGCTCAAGGACAAGGTCGCCGGCACCCCGCTCGCCGAGCGCATCGTCGCCGCCTATGTCATCGGCTGGCCGGTGTCGGTCGCGCACGACCTGCCCGCGCTCGGCCTGCCCGCCTGTGACGGGCCGGCGGCGACCGGCTGCATCGTCAGCTGGCAAAGCTATGCCGAGCCCGCCGACGCCTCGCTGGTGCTCGACGTCTATGACGCGACGACCGGCTTCGACGGCCAGCCGCGCAAGGCGAGCAGGATGCTGTGTTCGAACCCGCTGACCGGCCTGCCCGACAGCGCCGCGCCGGCCGAGGCCAATTTCGGGACGGTCAAGCCGAGCGAGGATTTCAACGACGGCACGATCACCCCCGGCGCGGTGTCGGCGCGCTGCGACGACGATCGCGGCCTGTTGCTGATCGGCGACCCGCCCGATCTGGGCGGCTACGTCCTGCCGGGCAACAATTACCATGTGTTCGATTATCCGCTGTTCTGGGCGAATACGCGGATCGACGTGAAGCGCCGGCTGGCGGCGTTCGGCGCGCGATGATCGCGACCGACGCCCGCGCCTTTGCCGACTGCTTGCCGGGCGGCGGGCGGTTGATGGCGCTCGATCTCGGCAGCAAGACGATCGGCGTCGCCTTTTGCGATGCCGGCTGGTCGTTCGCCACCGCCGACAAGACGATCGCGCGCACCAAGTTCACCAAGGAAAAGGCGCAGCTCGTCGACCTCATCGCGCGCCAGGCGATCGCCGGCATCGTCATCGGCCTGCCGCGCAACATGGACGGCAGCGAAAGCCCGCGCTGCCAGTCGGCCCGCGCGTTCGCGCGCAACATCGCCGATCTCGGCCTGCCGATCCTGCTGTGGGACGAGCGGCTGTCGACCGCCGCTGTCGAACGCGCGCTGGTCGCGCAGGACGTCAGCCGCGCCAAGCGCGCCGCGCGCATCGACGCCGCCGCCGCTGCCTATATCCTGCAAGGCGCGATCGACGCGCTGGTCGCCTTGCCCGACGCTTGAGGCGGCGCGGCTTTCGGACTAGGGCAACGACGCGATGACCAGCCGATCCTTCCCGCACCGCGACCTGCTCGGCATCGCCGGGCTGTCGCCCGCCGATATCGCGCTGATCCTCGACGAGGCCGAAGCCTGGATCGATTTCAACCGTGGCCGGCGCAAGGCCGACGATCGCCTGCGCGGCCTGACGCAGATCAATGCCTTTTTCGAAAATTCGACGCGCACGCTGTTTTCGTTCGAGATCGCGGGAAAGCGCCTCGGCGCGCAGGTTTCCAATTTCCGCCCCGAGGGATCGAGCGTGAAAAAGGGCGAAAGCCTGACCGACACCGCGTTGACGCTCGGCGCCATGCGGCCCGATATCGTCGTCATCCGCCATGAAGCGGTCGGTGCCGCCGTCGACGTGGCCCGGGCGCTCGATTGCCCGGTCATCAACGCCGGCGACGGCACCGGCGAGCATCCGACGCAGGCCTTGCTCGACGCGCTGACGATCCGTCGCCGCATGGGCCGGATCGATGGGGTCAGGGTCGTGATCTGCGGCGACATCCGCCACAGCCGCGTCGCCGGATCGAACATGCTGGCGCTGCCGTTGCTGGGAGCGGACGTGCGCGTCGCCGGGCCGGCCGAACTGATGCCGGCGAGATTGCCCGCCGCGGTTTCACGGTATGATGATTTCGACGAAGCGCTGGACAACGCCGATATCGTCATGATGCTGCGCATCCAGCGTGAGCGGATGGCCAGCGTGTTCCCCGATAACAGCGAGGACTATCACGCGTCCTACGGACTGACGCACGAGCGGCTGGCCCGTTATGCGCCCGATGCGCTGGTCATGCATCCGGGTCCGATGAACCGCGGTGTCGAAATCAGCAGCGAGCTCGCCGACGATCCGGAGCGATCGCTGATCCTCAAGCAGGTCGAACTGGGGGTCGCGGTGCGCATGGCGTGCCTCGACCTGCTGACGCGCGACCGGCGCTAGCTTCGCCGGCGCTCAGCGCGAGGCGAGCCTGGTGCCGGTGTCGCGCGACGCCCAGCGATAATCTTCGCCGCCGCTGAGGTTGCGGACGAAGCAGACGCCGCCGCTCGCCTTGACCTTGTTGCACAGCGCCACGGCTTCTCCGCGCGAACCCAGCCCGTTGGCGGTCAGGCGATAAAAGTCCCTGCCGCCGACCTTGGCGAAATGGCTGGCGGCATCATAGCCGTCGAGCGCGCCGTACCGACCGCTGAACTGCGACCAGGCGCGCTGCGCCGCGCCGTTGCTCGAAAAGGCGCCGAGCTGGACCGCCCAGCCGCTTTTCGCCCAGGCCTTGCTGGCCTTAACGGGAGCAGGCTTGCTCGCCGGTGCCGCGTCGGCGGCGATCATGGGTGCGGACACCATTTGGCGCGGGGCGGCAGCGGCAACGCGCTCGAGCTGTGGCGACTGGACCGGCCGCTGTTCGGCCGACTGGTCGAGCGCGAGCAGTTCGGCGACCGCGGCGCGATAGGGTTCCGCCTCGTCGTCGCTTGCCTCGGCTGCGACACCCTCGGCCGGCTGGACATCGGAATAGGCCATCGCCATTGGCGAGGCCACGGCATAGTCGCTCGCCGGAGCGGGCGCGGCGGCATAATCATAGGCGGTCATGTCCGACACGGCCTCGGCCGCCAACACCGCTTGCGCGCCGGGCCCATCGACCAGCGCGAGGCGGACGGGAAGGCCGGGATCGGCGACGGGGGTAATGCCCATCAGGCCGGCAACGCGCATCTGCGACGTCGGCGCCTGCGCCAGCGCGGCCCATTCGGTCATGCGCGCATCGAGATTGGCGATATTCATATCCTGGGCGGCGACCAGCTTGGCCTCGAGCCAATGGTTGGTCATGGCATAGGCGAAGGCTAGATTCTGGCGCGTCTGAGCGGTGGCGTCGTCCTGGCGCGCGGCTGGGACGAGTACCATCACGGCGCGCTCCGGCTGACCGGCGAGCGCCAGCGCGAGCCCGTAATCGCTGGCCGACATCCGGTCGCGATGCTCGTCGAGGACGGCGACCGAACGATCGCTGTCGCCGATCGCGGCGAGGGCAAGCGCCAGCGACACCGCCGTGCGTCCGTCGGCCTGTCCCAGCGCCATGGCATCGTCGAACGCGGTCGCCGCAGAGGCAAAGCGCCCGGCGGAAAAATAGGCTTGGCCCAGCGTGCTGCGATAGGCGCCGTTAGCGGGATCGGCGGCCACGGCGGCCTCCGCAGCGGCGAGCGCCCTTTCGACATCGCCCTTCGCGGCGAGACGTTGGTAATCGTCCGACGACTTGCGCGCCGAATGCGCCAGCTGGTCGGCGCTCGATGCGGGCGACAGGCGCGTCAGGTCGACCCCCGAACAGCCGGTCAATACGGCACCCATGACCAGTCCGGATGCGGCTAGGTTCAATATGGCACGGTTCGTCATCTTAGGTCCCCTTGGGGTTCGGTCACTTGGGTTCGCCGGCGACATTGCCGGCGAGGGCTTCCACCTGCGGAAGCGTTTTGAGATAGGCGTCGAAAGCATCGGTCAGGATCTGCTGCGCCGAGCAATTGGTGAGCGCGCTGGCGAGCCGCAGGCGCAGGTGGCGCTCGGGATCGATGCGCAGCGTGAAAGCCGCCTTGCCCCGGGCCTTGACGACCTGCGGCTTCGCTTGCGAACGCGAGCGCGGAGGCGACGAGCGCCGCACGCCGGCCGCGATTTCGACCGGTTCGGCAGCGACGCGTTGGTCGGCGACCGGTGCCGGGGCGACAGGCTGTTCGACCGTCTGTTCGGCGGCGGGCGGGATCGCGTCGCGTGCCTGCTCGGGCGCGGCGACCTTGTCGCTGCGCGGCGCGATCAGGCTGGCGAAGCCGCGCGCATCGTGGCCATCGCTTTCGCCGTCGTCCTGCCCATCGGTCGCGTCGTCATCGCGATCGTTGCCCGCCTGGCCGACACGGCCGGCGAGTGCCTCGCGCTGGAGTACGACAGCCGGCTTGGACGGCTTGATCGACAAGGGCGAATGCGAAATGCGCGCGACATTGTCTTCGTCGGCGTGCAATCCCTGCGCGTCGTCGTGGTCGGTATCGCTTGCCGGCGGCGCTGACGGAACATGTTGCTCGTCTTTACCCGCGCCCATCGGCGAAAGCATCGGCTTGTCATGGTGATCGCTCTCGTCGCCGACGCCGGGATCGACATCATAGCCCATATCGTTCCAGCCGAGGTCCTCGTGCGGAATGGCATGCGTCCCGCCCAGGCCCTGGCGACGCATCGCCGGACGCGCGGCGCCCTTGCGGGCCAACAGGCCCGACGACAAGGATGCAAGTGGTTTGGCTTCGCCCATCTGGCTGCTCCCTCGCCTTCGCTTACTGGCCGACCACACGGCGGCCGAAGCCACCGAGCGGACGCGGCGCGCCGGGCTGGATCATCGCCGATGTGGCGGCGGGCGCACTGAAGACGGTGCGCCGGAAATTCTTTTCGAGCCGGTCGGAGATATAGGTCCACAGTTGCGTGACCTCGGCCGCCGACTTGCTCTTGGCATCGACCTCCATGACGGTGCGGCCATCGATCATCGACGCGGCAAAGTCGGTGCGGTGGTGCAGCGTCACCGGCGCGACGGTACCGTGCTGCGACAGCGCGACCGCGGCCTCGCTGGTGATCCGCGCCTTGGGCGTGGCGCCGTTGACGACGAAGATCAGCGGCTTGCCCGCGCGATCGCACAGGTCGACGGTGGCGCCGACGGCGCGCAGGTCGTGCGGGCTCGGACGCGTTGGCACGACGATCAGCTCGGCGACCGAAATGACGCTCTGTATCGCCATGGTGATCGCCGGCGGGGTGTCGATGACGGCAAGCTTGAAGCCCTGCTGGCGCAGCACTTCGAGGTCGGACGCCAGGCGTGCGACGGTGGTCTGGGCGAAGGCGGGAAGCTCTGCCTCGCGCTCGTTCCACCAATCGGCGAGCGAGCCTTGCGGATCGATGTCGATCAGGACGACGGGGCCAGCCCCGGCGAGCTGAGCCTGAACGGCGAGATGCCCCGACAAGGTGGTCTTGCCCGATCCGCCTTTTTGCGATGCCAATGCCAGAACGCGCACGCTTTTCCCCCGAATAGTCCGTAAGATTGCACCCGATGTGCCACCGATGTGCCTAAAATTTGGTTAACGCCGTCGCGTCTAAACCGACCCGTCAGGCGGATGCGAAATCCGCGAAGGGTTTGTGCTAAGAGCAAATTAAGCTATTTTCGCGATGAAGCGCGCCGGGCCTGCGGTCACGCCGCCTGCGCTCGCCAAGGTTGAACCAGGATAGGATCGAGCCATGTCACCGTATCGCGCCCTCATTGCCGCCCTGCTCGCGGGCGCCGCCCTGGGACCGGCCACGCTCGCCAGCGCCGATGTCAAGGCGGGGGTCGAAGCCTGGGAACGCGGCGATTATGCCAGGGCGGTCGCCGAGTGGAAGCTCGACGCGGCGCGCGGCGACGCCGACGCCCAGTTCAACCTCGCCCAGGCCTATAAGCTCGGGCGCGGCGTTCCGGCCGATCTCCAGCAGGCCGAAAACCTCTATCGCCTCGCCGCCGAACGCGGCCATATCCAGGCTGCCGACAATTACGGCATCATTCTCTTTACCGGCGGCAAGAAGGCCGAGGCGATCCCGTGGCTCGAAAAATCCGCCGCGCGCGGCGAACCGCGCGCGCAATATCTGCTCGGCACCGCGACCTTCAATGGCGACGAAGTGACGCGCGACCAGTTGCGCGGCTATGCCCTGGTATCGCGCGCCAGCCAGGCGGGGCTTGCCCCGGCGGCCAAGGGCCTTGCGGAAATGGACCGCTTTCTGTCGCCGTCGGAGCGCGCCCGGGGTGCCGCGATGGCCGAGGAAATGGCGATGAGCGAGCGTAACGAGCGGCTCGCGCTGATGGACCTTCCCGCTCGTCCCACGCCCCCCGCTCCGGCAGCGGTCAAGCCGGCCACGCTGCCGCCGTCGCAGGCGGGAACGAGCTACACCCCTTCCCCGACGCCGGGCGACCTAGCCGATGCGCCGCCCCCGCCGGTCGTGCGCGCGACGCCGACGCCCGCCCCCGCGCCGGCGCGGGAGCCCGCCGCACGCAGCGGCAAGTGGCGCATCCAGCTCGGCGCGTTCAGCTCGCGCGGCAATGCCGAGAGCCTGTGGGCGCGCTTGGCGAAGCGCGGCGACATGGCGGGTCTGCAACCCTATTACGAAGCGGCCGGCAAGCTGACGCGGATCAAGGCGGGCCCGTTCGCGACGCGCGCCGAGGCCGAACGGACGTGCCAGGCGCTCAAGGCCAGCGGTCAGGGCTGTTTTCCCGTCGGCAGCTAGGCGTCGACCCACGCGGCGCGGGCGATGCCCTGCACCCAGAGCAAGGCGGAAAGATCGTTGTAGGCGATCGCGGCATCGGCCGCCGCGACCACCGCCGGCTTGGCATGATAGGCGATGCCCAGTCCGGCCGCCGCCAGCATCGGCAGGTCGTTGGCGCCGTCGCCGATCGCGAGCACCGCATCGTTCGGCAGTCCCAGTTCGGCGCGGACGTTTTCGAGCAACGCGCATTTCGCCGCCGCATCGACGATCGGCAGCTCGACGGTTCCCGTCAGCCGCTCGTTCTCGGCGGCCAGGACGTTGCACTTGACCCGTTCGAAGCCAAGGCGCTCCGCCACCGGGCCGACGAAGCGTCGAAACCCGCCGCTGACCAGGACCGTCATCGCCCCGCGGCTGCGCATCGTGCGGACGAGCCGCGCCGCGCCGGGCGTGTCGCGGATGCGTTCGGCAAGGCACCGTGCGATCGTCGCGACCGGCAGGCCGGCGAGCAAGGCGACGCGCTCGGTCAGCGAGGCGGCGAAGTCGATCTCGCCGCGCATCGCGCGCTCGGTGATCGCCGCGACCGCGGCGCCGACGCCGGCGTAATCGGCGAGCTCGTCGATGCATTCCTGCCCGATCATGGTCGAATCCATGTCGCTGACGAGGAGCATTTTGGCGCGCCCGTCGGCCCGCTGGACGACGATGTCGGCGTCGCCGGAAAATTCGCGCGCGACCGCGCGGGCGGCGGGCAGATCGGCGTCGAAATGGATGTCGGCGGCCTCGCCCTCGTCGATCCAGCGCATCCGGGACGGACCGCAGCCCGCCGCAGCGAGCATCGCGTCGACATCGCGAACCACGTTCTCTTCGAGCCGCCCCGCTGCTATGACCGTCGCGATGAACATCGAGCGGGGCGATAGCGGGGCGGCGTGGGCGCCACAATCGGATTCACCCCGACCAACCGCCGCCGATCTGCGCGGTGCGCGCGTCGTCGTCGTCGGCGGGCCGACGGCGAGCGGCAAGACCGCACTCGCGCTCGCCATCGCGACCCGCCTGCCGGCGAGCGTCATCAATGCCGACAGCGCCCAGGTCTATCGCGACCTGCGCATCCTCTCGGCGCGCCCCGATGCGGATGAGATTGGCGATATCCCCCACCGGTTGTTCGGCCATGTCGACGGCGCCGAGGACTATAGCGCGGCGCGTTGGGCCGACGAAGCGCGCGCCGAAATCGCTGCCGCGCACGCAGCGGGCAGGATCGCGATCCTCGTCGGGGGCACCGGCCTCTACCTGCGCAGCCTGATCGACGGCATCGCCCCGGTGCCGCCGATCGCGCCGGCCATCCGCGCCGACGTCCGCGCGCTGCCCGTCGCCCGGGCCCATGCCGCGCTGGCCCGCGAAGACCCCGACGCCGCCGGCCGCCTCGCGCCCGCCGATACGACGCGAGTCGCCCGCGCGCTCGAAGTCGTCCGCTCGACCGGGCGCTCCCTGTCCGACTGGCAGCGCGACCGGCACGGCGGCATCGGCGGCGATGTCGCGCTCGCCGCCACGATCCTGCTGCCGCCGCGCGACTGGCTGTTCGCGCGCTGCGACGATCGCTTCGCGGCGATGATCGACGCCGGCGCGGCGGAGGAAGTCGCGGCGCTGCTCGAGCGCGGCCTGTCGCCCGCCAGCCCCGTCATGCGCGCGATCGGCGTCGGCGAGATCGCGGCGATGCTGCGCGGCGAAATCGACCGCGATACCGCGATCGCGCGCGCGCAGCTTGCCACGCGGCGCTATGCCAAGCGCCAATATACCTGGTTCCGCAACCAGCCGCCCGCCGACTGGGCGCGCGTCGCCGCCACGCCCGACGATGCGCTCTTCGAAGCGATTGCCCAGGGCGTCGCGGCGCGGCTGGGTCGCTAGACGGCGCGGGGCGCTTGTGCCACTCACGCTTGCATGGCGCTGACGATCCATACCGACCGCGATGCCGACCCTGCCGTGTTGGCGGGAAAGACCGTCGCGATCATCGGCTATGGCAACCAGGGCCAGGCGCAGGCGCGCAACCTTCACGACAGCGGGATCGACGTCGTCGTCGGCCTGCGCGAAGGATCGCCGCGCAGCGTGGCTGTCCGCGCCGCGGGCCTGACGACCGCGGGCCCCCGCGAGGCGATTGCGCGCGCCGACATCGTCGTCATGCTCTCGCCCGACGAGGCCCATGCCGCGATCTATCGCGACCATGTCGCCGACACGCTCCGCCCCGGCGGCGCGCTCGTGTTCGCGCACGGCCTGTCGATCCGCTTCGGCCTGATCGAGCCGCGCGCCGATATCGATGTCGTCCTGCTCGCGCCCAAGGGGCCGGGCACCGCGCTACGCGCCAATTACCTTGCCGGCGGCGGCATGCCCGCATTGTTCGCGGTCGAACAGGATGCCAGCGGCAGCGCGCGGCGGATCGCGCTCGCTTATGGCGCGGCGATCGGCTGCGGCCGCGTCGCGATGCTCGAAACCAGCTTCGCCGAGGAAGCCGAGGCTGACCTGTTCAACGAGCAGGGGGTCGTCTGGGGGGCGGTGCCGGAGATCATCCAGGCCGGCTATGACACGCTCGTCGAAGCGGGGTTCAGCGAGGAAATCGCCTATTTCGAATGCGTCGCCGAGCTGAAGCTGCTCGCCGACCTGATCGCCGCGCGCGGCATCGCCGGCATGCGCGAGGTCATCTCTCCCACCGCCGAATTCGCCGGGCTGAAGGGCCGCGGGCGCATCGTCACCGACGCGGCGCGCGCCGAACTGCGCGAGATTCTCGCCGAGGTGCGCGCCGGCAAGCTGACGCGCGACCTCGTCGCCGAGGCCGAGGCCGGCTATCCGTTGCTGAGCCGATCGCGCCGCGACGACGCGGCCAGATCGATCGAAACCACCGGTCGCCGCCTGCGCGACCTTCTCGACCCGCCACCAGCCCGCCGACCGGAGTAGCCCATGTCCCTGCCCTCGCCATTGTTCGACACTCTTCGCCTGCCGGTCATCGGATCGCCGATGTTCATCGTCTCGGGGCCCGAAATGGTGATCGCGCAGTGCAAGGCGGGGATCGTCGGCTCGTTCCCGTCGCTCAACGCGCGCCCGCAGGCGCAGTTCGACGAATGGCTGCACCAGATCACCGAAGAGCTGGCCGCGCATAACCGCGACCATCCCGATCGCCCCGCCGCGCCTTATGCGGTCAACCAGATCGTCCATCGTTCGAACGACCGGCTCGACGCCGACGTCGCCACCTGCGCCAAATGGAAGGTGCCGATCGTCATCACCTCGCTCGGCGCGCGCGTCGAATTGAACGATGCGGTCCACAGCTGGGGCGGGATCACGCTGCACGACGTGATCAACGATTTCTTCGCGCACAAGGCGATCGAAAAGGGCGCCGACGGCCTGATCCCCGTGGCGGTCGGTGCGGGCGGCCATGCGGGCAAGATCTCGCCGTTCGCGCTGATGGCGGAGATTCGCCAGTGGTTCGACGGCCCGGTGGCGCTGTCGGGATCGATCTCGACCGGGCGCGGCATATTGGCGGCGCAGGCGATGGGCGCCGATTTCGCCTATATCGGTTCGGCCTTTATCGCGACCAGCGAAGCCAATGCGACCCAGGGCTATAAACAGGGCATCGTCGACGGTCGCGCCGACGACATCGTCTACACCAACCTGTTCACCGGCATCCACGGCAACTATCTCAAATCGTCGATCAGAAGCGCCGGGCTCGACCCGGACGATTTGCCCGAAAGCGACCCAAGCAAGATGAATTTCGGCAGCGGTGGCAATGCCAAGGCCAAGGCGTGGAAGGACATCTGGGGATCTGGCCAGGGCATCGGATCGGTCGACCAGGTCGAAAGCATCGCCGATCGCGTCGCGCGGCTCGAGGCCGAATATCTCGAGGCGCGGCGCGAGCTCGACGCCAAGGTCCGGCTCTAGCGTTACGCGCCGAACATCGCGTAGATCTGCCGGTCGAGCGCAGGCGCATCGGCGTAGAGCCGCATCGGGTCGCGCCGGTTGAGCCAGACCCAGCGCGGCGCGCTGCCGTCGAGCGTCCGGCGCAGCGCGCGCTGCAGCAGGCGCAGGCGCCAGATCGTCTCGTGCGCCCCGCCAGCCGTTCCTGCCATCCCCCGCCCGAGCGCGTCGATTCGGATCCGCTCGATCCGCTCGAGAACGATCGCGTTATAGCCCGGATGGGGTCCGCGATGGAGCGCCAGTCCGCTGATCCGGGCCTCGCCCGCCTTGGCTGGCAACAGGATTCCGTTGCTCGCGAAATGATTGAAGGCGAATCCGTGGCGGCCCAGCCAGGCGAACAATTCCGCCATCTGGGGCCGATGAAATGCCTCGACCGGGAGGATGTGATGGCGCTGATAGCTTTGGCGGACCGGAACGCGCGGCGGCCAGCGAGGAGACGGTCGCCGACGCTGCGCCGCGATGTCGTGCGATATCGCCGCTACCTCCGCCGGGTCGATCGTTCGACGATGTCGACATCGACGATCGCGCTGTCGATGCGCGGGCGCAGTTCGATCCGCTCGCCCGGTTCCAACCCTTCGATGCTCGCATTCCGGTCGATCGCGCCATGTTCGAACAGGTCGAGCGCGATCCGCGCCAGACGACGGACCGTTTCGGCGATTTCGCGGTCGTCGGTGCACGCCTCCAGTTCCTGACCGACGAACGGCATCAGCCCCTCGGTCCGGACCACCATCGCATCCAACCGCCGATCGGGGACAAACGAGACCAGCCGCATGATCGGCAGCAGTTCGCCGGAGAAATATTTCTCGATCGCATTGGTCAGCGCCGGGCTGTGCGTCCAGATGCGCGCCGGCGTCCACAGGATCCACGCCGGATCGAGAAATGCCGTCACTACGCCGATCGTGGCAAGGATATCGTCGATCAAGCGGCGCGGGTGGAGGCTGTCTTGCGACCAGCACAGCACCATCATGGGACCGCGCGGAGGCACGAATTGTTGTTCGATCGCGCCCGGGTGACGCCCACCAAGGCGTGCCGCGATTGTCGATTCACAGTCGAACTGGAGCAAATCCATCGCCCGGCTGCCATAGCAAATCGGGTACCGCCGGACGCGCTTTCCGAACAGCAGGGCATCGCCGACCTCGCCCGGCTTGAGGCCCATGCGATGGAGCATCGGCACCAGCGCGCTTTCGGCCTGAAGGTGCGCCGCACCGCCCGAAAAGACCGCCATGGCCGGCAGCTTCGTTTTCGTCGAATCGCGGTCCCGCGCGCTCATCATCATACCGCCGCACTTGTCATTGGCGTTTCGCTCCCCAGTTCAAGGTCATAGCGCCCGGCGCCGGGCATTTTCGATTTTTCATCCATTTTGGTCTGAAATCCGGACCCCGGGGAGCCGCCGATGATCGACTTTTATACCGCCGCAACGCCAAATGGCTATAAAGTAGCGATATTCCTCGAAGAAGCGGGGATCGATTATATCCCGCATTTCATCGATCTGGGCGCAAGCCAGCAAAAGGAACCCGGTTTCCTCGCGATCAACCCCAATGGCCGCATTCCCGCCATCGTGGACCGCGGATCGGGCAAGGACGTCGCCGTATTCGAATCGGGGGCGATCCTGCTCTACCTGGCCGAGCAGACCGGTCGTTTTCTGCCGACCGACGCAGCGGGCCGCAGCCGGACGATCCAGTGGCTGATGTGGCAAATGGGCGGTCTCGGCCCGATGATGGGACAGCTCAACGTCTTCAAGAAATATTTTCCCGAGACGATTCCCGCGGCGATCGAGCGCTATGAGCGCGAAAGCTATCGCCTGTTCGACGTCATGGAGCGGCAGTTGCAGACAAACGATTGGCTCGCGGGCGAAGACTACACGATCGCCGACATGGCGGCGTGGCCGTGGATCGCCGCGCATCGCTGGCCCGGCCTGACGCTCGCTGCCCATCCGGCGCTCGAAAACTGGCACGATCGGATCAAGGCGCGTCCTGCGGTCGAACGCGCGCTGCAGGTGCCGCCGCGCGCGATCAGCAACGACGACGATGCCGCCAAATTCGTCGACAAGGCGCGCAAGATGCTCGCCTGAGCGCGATCAGATTTCGAGCTGGCTGCCCAGTTCGACGACGCGGTTGGTCGGCAGGCGGAAAAACTCCATCGCGCTTTCCGCGTTGCGCAGCATCCACGCGAACAGCTTTTCGCGCCATAATGCCATCGCCGGATTCTTCGACGCCAGCAGCGTCTGGCGCGAGAGGAAAAAGCTGGTTTCCATCATCCGGAACTGGCCGCCGCACCCGCCGATCCGCGACAGCGTTTCGGGCACGTCGGGTTGCTCCATAAAGCCGTAGCGCAGCACGAGACGATGGAACCCCTTGCCGAGATCCTCATGCTCGCTGCGATCTTCCTCGGGCACGAACGGCTCGTCGGCGATCTTGACCGTCAGCAGGACGACGCGCTCGTGAAGCACCTTGTTGTGCTTGAGGTTGTGGAGCAGCGCGTGCGGCACGCCCGATGCGGTCGAGGTCATGAACACCGCCGTGCCCGGCACGCGCTCGGCCGAATTGGCGGCGCTGCGGACGAACACCGGAATCGGCATGGCGAGTTCGCGCATGCGTTCGCGCATCAGGTTGCGCCCGCGCGCCCAGGTCGTCAGCAGCGTGAAGATGACGAAACCGACGGTGAGCGGGAACCAGCCGCCATCGGGGATCTTCGTGAGGTTGGCGGCAAGATAGGCGCCGTCGACGAGGAAAAAGACGCCGAGCAACGGCAGCGCATAGCGTTTCTTCCAGCGCCACAGGTAAAGCACCAGCACGGTCAGCAGGCAGGTGTCGATGAACATCGCGCCGGTCACCGCGATGCCATAGGCGCTGGTCAGGTT
>Ga0100390_10000120_pt1 | contig 78579 bp, 79 predicted proteins | sample CryGeymeta201514_FD_81540 | JGI IMG/M metagenome (GOLD analysis project Ga0100390, IMG submission 81540) | Groundwater microbial communities from Crystal Geyser aquifers in Utah, USA - Crystal Geyser metaG 2015-14 | ecosystem: Environmental > Aquatic > Deep subsurface > Groundwater | place... | reverse complement strand
TAAACGCCCTTTGCAGTTTTAAATGAAGGTGGTAATGCCGAAGAAGTATCACTTCCTAGATATTTTTGATCATCAAAGTCACTTCCAAAAGCTATTGCCGCAGGGTCTTTGGGGACAAGATTAAGTTCGGAAGAATTTGTTCTAATTTTACTGACCATTAAGAAAAGGTTTGAAGTAGTTGTATCATTTAAAGTAGAGTCTCGATGTTCTATGCTAATACATACAAATTGATTATTGGTATTTTGCTGGTATGCGTTAAGCGTTAAAGGAAAAGAACCGCTGAAAGCATTTCCGGAAGGAGAAAGCTTGCCAAATTTGTGCACAACTTTTCCAGCGTCATTCAATATCCATGCGGCTAAAACCAAACTATCATCTAACACAGGAAGATTAATTAAGTTAAAAGTTAAGGTTCCGTTTTGGTTTTGGACAGCTTCGGTAGTTTTAACATCCGTACACGAGGAGACGAAGAGCATAATCGGAAGAAGAAAAAAAAGTGTCTTTTTCATGATTTGGTTTCCTTAGTAAAAATTTATTTCTTTTTAAAATTAGTTTATCTTTTATCAATATTCAAGAAAAAAAAATAAAATATTTATTAAAAATAGTTTGATTTATATTGTAAGAGTTTATAAATTTCGAAAGGAAAAATTTTTCTTTTGAAAATCACGTCCTCCCCTGCCAGCAGGCAGGCAAGTAAAAATAGGAGCTGAAATATGCAATCTCGGTACAAAGTTGTTTTTCTGTTCATATTCATTCCAATTTTTTTGTTGCAAGCACAAACGGGAAAAATTTCCGGTGTTGTGAAAGATGCTGCAACCGGTGAACCGCTAATATCAGCCAGCGTGATGATACAAGGGACAAACGCAGGCGCCGCTACAAATTTAGATGGATACTATTCCATCCTTAATGTTCCCCCCGGAATATATACTATAAAAGCCTCAATGATCGGATACACTTCATCCATCCTTCGTAATATCCGGGTTAATATCAACCAGACATTTGAATTAAATATTTCTTTAAAAGAAGAATCTATCCAGGCACAAGAGGTAGTAGTTGTTGCTACGCCGCCGGTTGTACAAAAAGATGTTTCAAATAGTGTTGTAAACATTGGTTCAGAGGATTTTGAAAATTTGCCAATTGCTAATGTTACTTCTGTTGTTGGACTACAGGCTGGAATTGTAGGCGGCGCCTTTCGTGGTGGTTCTTCATCCAAAACTGATTACACAAACCAAACAGGTTATTTACTGAACGGAATGGTAATGAGAGATGAACGAAATAATACTCCGTTTACTGGCATCAGTTTTACTTCTGTTGAAGAGATTCAAATTCAAACAGGCGGTTTTAATGCCGAGTATGGTAATATCCGATCCGGTTTAGTAAACATTGTAACAAAGGAAGGGAAGAGCGATAGATATTCTATTAGCCTTTTTTCAAGAGTTCGCCCTGCCGGGAAAAAGTATTTTGGTGATGGCCCTTCTTCCCCTAATGCGTATTGGATCCGTCCATATCTTGATGATGCAGTCGCATGGACAGGGACGAATAACGGAGCTTGGGAGCAATACACGATAAAACAATATCCAAGTTTTGAAGGATGGAACTCCGTCTCACAAAAATTACTAAGTGATAACGATCCAACTAATGATTTAACTCCTGAAGCCGCACAACGACTTTTCTTATTCCAGCATAGAAAAGATATGCGTATTCTTAGACCTGACTATGATCTAGATATGTCTGTTACAGGTCCGGTTCCAGGTGGAGAAGCTTTAGGTAATTTACGTTTTTTAGCTTCTTTCAGAGCCTCACAATCTATGTATCTTATCCCTCTTTCACGCGATGCATACTTAGATTATACGGCCAACATTAAGTTTACTACAGATTTAACAACAACCCAAAAACTTTCTATTGAAGGACTTTTAAGTGAATCTGACGGAACAGCGGCTAATCGAGATGGGTCTCCAGGATTGTTTACTTCTTCTGAAGGGATTGCAAATGGGCTCTATTACTCACGAGGAAGTTACGGAGATTCAAGAATTTTTTCGACCGATTATTGGGCTCCGAGTATTATTAAAAGAAGGATGCTAGGTTCAAAATATACCAATGTCTTATCTCCTACATCATTTTTTGAAGGTGTATTGAGTGTTTTTCAGTCTAGATATTTTACTTACCCGGGAAGATCAAGAGATAACTCAAAAGTCTACGAATACGCTCCCGGTATGTTTACTGATGAAGCTCCATTCGGATTTGAAGACAGTGATGCCCCTGGTATTGGCAGCCTTATGAGAATGGGTGTTGGAATGAGCAATGCCCGCGATACAAGTAAAGTTACAGCCTTTAACTTAAGATTTGATTATACAAACCAAATTGATAAATACAATAGTTTGAAAGCTGGAGTTGAATTCAATTTGACCGATAATTCTATTAATTACGGCTCTTTCGATATATATTTACCGGATAATAATTCAAATACAAGATGGCATACAAAACCGATACGAGGCTCTGTTTACGCCCAAGATAAAATTGAATTTGAAGGGATGATCGCAAACATTGGTGTCCGGGTTGATTACTCCAGCCCTGATGCCGATTGGTATGTTTTATCCAGTCCTTATGATTATTCCTTGTCAGCAAAAAACGCTGCTGCAATAGATCAATTAGTTAAAAAAGAACCTGCTGATCCGCAACTTAATGTAAGCCCGCGTCTTGGGGTTGCTTTCCCGATAACGGAAACGAGTAAGTTATATTTTAATTATGGATTTTTTCGTCAGATGCCAACCCCTGAAAACCTTTATAGAGTAAGAATTCAGACAAACTCAGGAAGAATTGACCAATTATCGGATCCGAATCTTTCTCTTCAAAAAACAATTGCTTACGAATTAGGGTATGAACAAGGTTTGTTCGAAGAATACTTCTTGCGTGTTGCTGGATATTATAAAAATATTTCCGAACAACAACGGCCAGTTCATTATATAAGTAAAGATAATGCCGTTAATTATTATACTCCTACAAATGATTCTTATGAAGATATTAGAGGTGTGGAAGTTACAGTAACTAAAAACAGAGGAAATTGGATTCAGGGGTTTGCTAATTATACTTATTCTTTAGCAACCTCCGGATTTTTTAATTATTCAACATACTATGAAAATTCTCAATTGATGCTGTCTTATTTACGAGATACTCAAGAAGGTGAACAGTCTAAACCGGTTCCGCGACCTTTTGCAAGAGTTAATCTTGATTTGTTCACGCCAGGTCAGGATTTTGGACCTGATTTTGAAGGGATTGGACTTCTAACTGATTGGCGATTGAGTGTTATTGGTAACTGGCGGTCAGGGGCTTATGCTACTTGGACTGGCGGCGGCGGTACTATTACCGGAATTTCTAATAATGTACAATGGCGAGATTCGTACGGATTAGACTTGCGTATTAGCAAAAACTTCAAATTAGGTCCGGTGAATCTACAAGTTTTTGCAGATCTTAATAATGCTTTAAATATCAAATATCTTAGTTCTTACGGATTTATTGATAATAACGACTATATCGATTATATGCGTTCACTTCATCTACCCAAGTCTTCAATTGATGAATCAAAAGGAAAGTTCGGTTACATCAACATTGATGGAAATGATAGACCCGGAGATTATAGACAAGGATCTTTTATTCCGATTGTTCCCATAACAAATTTTTCTTCCGTAACTTCACCAAGTACAAACGCGATTTATTATGTAGTGGAAAGCGGTAATTATTTGCAATTTGATGGAGATACATGGATGACGGTTCCGGCAGATAAAATGAAAGAAGTGCTTGATAAAAAACAATACATTGATATGCCTAATCAGGAATGGGCTTCTTTCTTAAATCCCCGGAATATTTATTGGGGTCTCAAAATTTCAGTTGAATTAAAGTAGAAGGAAAAAATATGAATTATAAACCCTTAAAGAATGCACTTGAAAAAACCTTCATACTTTTAAGTTTGGTTAGTGTATTTACATTTTCCCAGGAAATTAAATATATGTCTGTTGGTTCTTTACATAATTGGTACTCAGAATATGGATGCGAAATTGAAGTTGGAGGTCCGGCAGCAGGAGATCAACAAGATGGTTTGCAATGGCCCGCAATTTATTCCTATCAGGATGCTCAGGCTGCTAAAGCTATGTGGATTGGAGCCAAAGATTTTTGGGATGCAAAAATCGGAGATATGGCTCCTTACAAAGTTGTTCATGTTGGTCCCCGTGTTTTAGGAAGAGGAGAAGTCTTTCCGATTTCATTTAAAATGAAAAGTAAATATGAAAAACCGGATATTCAGGTAAACGGAGCAGTTACTGAAGGGAAACCATATTCGGTTGATGAAATCGATCCTTCCATGCCCTGGGATAGAGAAATTGTTAGTATTGTCGGTACTCAGTTAGGTGTTACAATGACACGCCGTATTTTCCAATTTCAAAATCAATTTCACGAAAATTATATAGTTAATGATTACGTTTTTAAAAACACAGGAGATACAGACGGTGAGTTAACAACAATTGAAAAAAAAGACAGCATAGTAAAAGAACTGGTGGTTTATTTTCAATATCGGTTAGCGGTTTGCAAACAAACTGCTCCACTTATAGGAAATCCTACAAGCTGGGGGATGAACTCCACTTATGATGCTCGTGGTGATGGGAATACCAGTTCAATTCCCGGCTGGGAAAAACCGGACGAAAAACAATTTCGCGCCCAATATGTTTGGCATGGCAGGTTTCCTGCTTTTACGGATTATGATAATGTGGGTGGTCCAATCTGGAAATCTGCTTTATATATCCCTTCAGGTGATACTTCCGGTCGTTTAGGAGCACCACAATTTGCCGGTGTCGTTACTTTACATGCAGATACTTCTCCCACAGACAAATCAGATGATACTGCCCAACCTTTTACAACTAATACGGTTCAATCTGATGGAGCGCTTCAATCGCAAAATGATACATATAATTCCGGTAAAATGGAAGCCGAATACACTACCCTTATGACTACCGGACATGAAAAACGTCATTTAGATAAAATTGAGGAGACAAATCCCATTTTGCCAACAAAAGACCCTGCGTTAGGAGGTGGTAGCGGTGGTTACACAATGGCAAATGGTTATGGTCCTTATACCCTTAATTTTGGTGATAGTGTTCATATTGTTGTTGTAGAAGCGGTTGCCGGAATTAGTCGTGAAAGAGCCGTGGAGGTTGGAAGACAGTTTAAAGCGGATAAAAACGTGCTAGTTAAAAATACAGCATTTTTTACAGGTAAAGATTCATTATTTCAAACATTTAAACGTGCAAAAGCAAATTATGATGCTAACTGGCAACTCCCGGAAGTAATAAATACTCCGGCTCCGGTTAGCACTTTTTCCGCTAATGCCGCTCCTCGAAGCGTCGGTTTGAAGTGGACACTTTTCAATGAAAACGATCCTGATGTTAGTGGGTTTGAAATTTACCGGGCAGTTGGAAGGGTAGATAGTAATTATTATAAGATCGCTGATTTAGATAAAGCAGCACGTACATATAATGATTATTCAGCTCCATCAAGTATTAACTCTTATTATTATATAGTTACCGTTGGGGAAAATTTTGCCGGAGACGCTGCATTAAATATTCCTGTCGGCAATCTTAAAAGTAACAGATTTTATTCCCAACTATACAGCCCCGCTCTTCCGGGACCGGTCGTAGTTTTTAATGAATTTGTGGTTGTCCCCAATCCTTTTATTTCTGCAGCTAATTCAACAAACCTGGGAACAAGCGGTTCGGATAGACGGCTTTCTTTTTATGGCATCCCGGATAATCACAACCTTAAGATTTACACAGAATACGGTGAATTAATTAAAACGTTTACAGATAAAGACCCTGGATTCACTAAAGGTTCAAAAAAAGTAGATTGGAATCAATTAAATACTGATGCCAATCAGATTATTGTCAGTGGAATTTATATCGCAGTATTAAGGGATGGTGATTCCGGCGAAACGAAAATTCAAAAATTTGTAATAATCCGATAAAGGCACGGGAAACTTTATGAAAATAAAAATATTAACCACGCTTTCAATTGTTGCCCTGTTTTTAACTTCTTCCGGATTTGCCCAAAAGAAGTTAGCCCAAACCGGGATGAAATTCCTTCAAGTTTCTTTGGATGCAAGACTATCAGGAATGGGAGATGCGACTACCGCCCTTGATAATCTTGGCGCAAGTGGACTTTTTTCCAATCCTGCATCCATCGCAAGACAAACAAATTTTGTTGATGCAACTACCGGGCAAATCCGCTGGATTGCAGATATAAACTACTATTGCGGAGGAGTTACTTTTGCCCCGGAGAACGGTGATTATGGCGTTTTAGGTGTTTCTTTTCTTTACGTGAATTACGGTGATTTAATAGGTACTATACGGAATAATCAGGGGTATGTAAAAACCGGAATTTTCAACCCAAACGCTTATGCCTTCGGGCTTACTTATGGCAAAGCATTGAATGATAAATTCTCTATTGGCGGCTCAGTTAAATACGCTTTGCAAAATTTAACTTCCGGTATTGTTAACATTACGGAAAACGAACTGACGAAAACAAATTATAACCCGAATTCCCTGGTATTTGATTTTGGAGTTCTCTATCATACCGGTATTCAGAGTTTAGATTTTGCTGCCTCTATTAAAAATTTCTCAAAAGATATTCAATTAGAAAGAGAACAGGAAAAATTTCAACTTCCGCTTACGTTTCGTGTTGGCTTTGCCTATAATTTAAGCGATATGTTAAAACTTGATAAGAACGAATACTCAATTCAACTTGCATTCGATTCGGTTGTTCCGCGGGATAATGTTGAAGAAATTGATCTCGGTGCAGAATTCAAGTTTATGAACTCATTTGCTTTACGCGGTGGATATTTGTCTGGAAAAGATGAATATAGTATAACTACCGGAATTGGCTTTAGTAAAACGATTGAAGGATTCAATGTGGGCTTAGATTATGCGTATATTCCCTGGACTACTTTTTCTGACGTTCATAAATTTTCTATCCATTTTGGAATTTAACAGCTAATAAAATTTTGGTAAGACTTATGAAAAAAAAATATCTACAATTCTTCAATGCTACAATAGCTCTAACAGCTTTAATCTTTATTTTTGTGTTATTCTCTTGGGGCTGCAATGAAGAGGAAAATGTTGCTCCGCTTTATGACAAAACATTTTCAAATATTGCCGCTCCTGAAATTCTTTCGATTTCTCCTGCGGACAGCGCCTTTGCCGGTGTTGATGAAATTACGATTACCGGGAACAATTTTCCCACTTCACCAAATAAATTATCCGTCTTTTTTAACAATGTGCCTGTAACAATTCTTTCGGTTGATGCTAATAAAATTGTGGTCAAAGCGCCAAATCTTGTAAGTGATTCTATTGGTATCAAGGTTAACAAATTTGATGCGGATCAACTTAGTAATATTTTTAATTATAAATTGATTTCCGCGACACTCACTTTTGTGAAATTTAATCCGCTAAATACACCTTATGCGCTAACATTTGATAAAAATGGCAATGCCTATGTATCTTTGAAATTAGATAAAACAGGGGACGGTATTAAAAAAATTACACCTGATGGAACAATAACAAATTTTGCTCCTAAAGGAACTGAAACCTTTTGGAGTAGTTTGAAGTTTGGTCAATCCGGTGATCTTTATGCTGCCAGAAATCTTAAGGGTATCTATAAAGTCGCTCAAAACACAGCGCCTGCGGTATGGATTGCCCCATCTAGTGGAATTGGAAATGTTACAGATTTTGATTTTGATCAAAATGGAATGCTCTGGGCAGGCGGAAATAATACTGCTGTTTATAGAGTAACCCAAACTAAAAATGTTAAAGCTTTTCCTTTTACCGGTATTGTTAGATCAGTTAGAGTATTCAACAACTTTTTATATGTCGGCGGATTACAAGACGGAACCGAAGGCGTTTGGAGATTCCCGATTATTAACCCGGATAGTCTGGGAACAGCCGAACTCTATTATGATTATAAAGCTGTCTATCCAACCGGAGCAATTCTGGGAATAACTTTTTCTGCCGACGGTGATTTGTATATCGGAACGGGCGGAGTTGAAACTATTGTTGTCGTAAAAACCGATAAAAGTTCTCAAGTTTTATTTAGCGGGGTTTTAAATCCTTTAAATAAATCATTGTTTAATTCATTCTATTGGGGGAGCGGTGTTTATTTATATTTTATAAGACAAGCAATGGACGCTGCGGATGCGGCAACAGCCCCTGTTGCAATAATTAAAGTGAATACTAAAAATACTTTAGGCGGCGCGCCATATTTTGGGAACAATTAGAAATTTATTTACTTAGTTAAACAAACAACAATCAAAAAGGAGATCAATACCATGAAAAAACTAGCGACTTTAGTTTTTGTCTTTGCGTTCTTGTTCGGTGCTCGTTCTTTTGCTCAAAATTGGGAGTATCAGGGTGTTTTTCCTGATACAAGTTTTAGGGGTGGTACCGGGGTGCAGTTTGTTACAGTTGATCTTGATGGAAAAGTATGGATTGCGCCATATACTACTCCGAAGGCTGACTCGATGTTCGTCCCTGATAGCGCTAAATATAAAACAGTTCGTCGCATTCATGTGTATAACCCTGATGGAACACCATGGGATACACTAAGATCTGTTACTGTTGGCGGCGTACTTTATCCTTTTTATAATACGGGTTATGGTATAACACAGGATAAAGACGGAAATATTCTTTATTGCAATGCAAGTGTTCTATACAAAATTGATTATAAAACAGGTCAAGGATTGAATCGGTTAGCGCCTGGTATTGGCTCATTAGCTGTTCCTGGCGTTGATGCCGCAGGAAATATTTTTGTTACTCCGGTGCTTCCACAGAAACCAATTCAGATTTATGATAACAATTTTAACTTTATTCAAAATGCTATTGATACGCTTACTGAGTACGGTAGATGGATGACAGTTTCGGCTGATGGAAACACTATGTATGTACCTAGATATTCTGAGAATAAATTAAGAATTTACCAAAGACCTGATGAATTAACCGCTTTCACATTAAAAGATACTCTTTTACAAGGTATTGAAATTGAATCAGGTGCTTGGGATCCTATTAGTGGTAACCTATGGTTAAGCGCTGGAAATAATGCGTATAATCAACCGTTTGGTGATTTTGCGGGTTCTGCCGGAACGTATTATGAATTTAATACAACTACCTGGCAGAAAGTTGATAGCCTTAAATGGCAATTTAATGTCCCGGATAATCCTGATGAAAGATCACGTGGTATCGCCTTTAGTAAAGATGGGAATACCGCTTATATTGCTATTTTCGGTACTAGCGCATACCCACCTGTTCAAAAATTTACTAAGAGCAGCACTCCTCCAACCGTAGAGTTTCGCGCTAATATGAGTGTTCAACTTAAAAAAGGAACATTCGCAGTTGGAGATTCAGTTTGGGTTCGTGGTAACTTTAACGACTGGGCAGGAAAAGCCTTTGAATTGAAAGACACTGATAGCGATTCAATTTATACCGGTGTTTTTGACACCTTTACAAATGGTCAATCATTAGTCTTCAAATACGTACACAGTCCTGATGTTTGGGAAAGTACAGACAATAGATTGTTCACTGTGGCTGCCGGAGCAAATGTTACTTCAGCTTATTGGGAAAATGTTGATGTTTACAAACCTTCAAAAACGATAAAAGTCGCTTTCTCAGTAAACATGGAACTTGAAAGATTATCTGGTTTATTTAATCCTGCGACAAGTACGGTTTCTGTTCGTGGATCATTTAACGGATGGGGCGAAACCATGATGACTGCCTCTGCCATAAACGCTGATCTCTATGAAGCTGAAGCAGATGCTATTGTTTCTGTTGGAGAAAGGGTTAATTTCAAATATTTCTATAGCCCCGGGACCTGGGAAGTAAATAACTTAACTGATCCTACCCAAGACAATAGATATTTTGATATAGATCAGGCAATCTTTGATGCAGCCGCTTTTGCTTTTGATGGCAACTTTAATAATGGTTCAATAGAAACGGTATTAAATCAAGATGCAAATATCACCTTTATGTGTAATACCAACGGCGCATCAATTATTGACGCACCTGCCGGTACTCCATTTACGAGTGTTCATATATGTGGTGGTAATTCTCCACTCCAATGGCCAAGCGGTGGATGGAGTGATGCTGAAATCACCAAAGCTATAGAACTTTTTGATGACGGTACTCACGGTGATCTAACAGCCGGTGATAAAATATTTACTACAAATACTATCATCTTCCCGCAGTATGCAACTTTAAATGTTGTTTACAAATACGGCGCAAACTGGGGCATAGCAGGAGCTAATGGCGGTTCAAATGATAATGAAGCCGGAGTCGGCGCTGACAAAAAGTTAACCATGGGCAGATATACCGCTGTTGGAACTGTTGTTGATACTTTTGGTATTGTTCATACAACGGATATTTCCAAAGTTGAAAAACTCGGAAATACTCTTCCTTCAACCTATTTGTTGGAACAGAATTATCCGAATCCGTTCAACCCGGAAACATCAATTCGTTTCAGTATACCGCAAGAAAGCTTTGTTACCGTAAAAGTATTTAATACTTTAGGTGAAGAAGTTGCAACCTTGTTGAATGAAGTTAAAACTGCCGGAACGTACAATGTTTCGTTTAACGCGAAAAACTTGACCAGTGGAATTTACTTCTACACAATTAAAGCAAATGATTTCTCTTCAACCAAGAAAATGATCCTCCTTCGTTAAAACGTTGGCGGACAGGTCTTGATGAAGTAATTTCATTGTTCTGTTCTTTTAAGAAAAGCCGCTGAGATGCGGCTTTTCTTATTTTAAAGTATTACAAGTGAAAAAGAAACTTTCTTGTGGAAAAAGCGACTAATTAATGTTGCATAACGCCTCCTTTTCTGGTTATATTTGCAGAGAAGAATGATTTAACTCCTGATGTCTTTACTGCAACAGTCATTTTTTAAAAATTAAGTAAGAGGAAGAGCGATGAAAAAAATTCTTTTAGTGATATTTGCAGTTGCTTCGATTAACTGCTTTTCCCAGTTTAAGGACAAAAATATCTTTAAACCTTCAATTCAGGAAGGAATGATAAATAACAACACTCCTTCGTTGTTGATTGGATTCATCAACCCGGAGAATTTTTCTATGTCACATTCCTACAGTATGTCCTATACAGCGGGCGGAAATTACGGTTTGGCGCTCGGTGTCTATACAAATACCATGAGATATAAATTAGCAGATAATTTTAATATGCAGGTAGATGCAAGCCTGGTTCACTCACCATATAGTTCATTCGGAAAGAATTATCAAAATCAGATCAATGGAATTTATTTAAGCGGCGCACAGTTAAATTATCAGCCATGGAAAGACGTGAATATCAGCCTTCAATACAGAAATATTCCGGGTGGGTTTTACAATGATTTTTATGGGTACAACCGGTTTGGCAGCGGGTTTTCTGAAAACCTTTTATTTGGAAGATAAGTAAGACATTCGCTTTTGAGAGATACATCGCAAAATAAAAAAAAGACTAATTCCACTACTTCTTCATCCCTGATTGTGTTACTGTCAGTTTTTCTACTTCTTTCGATCATCGGATATTTGGGCTATTCCTCTTCTATCAAAATTATCAAAATTTTCCCCGCTGAAGGTTCAACAACTACACAGAACTCTTCGGTTCCCATCAAGGCTGAAATTGTAAATGGTTGCGGGATAGAAGGGATGGGAGATAAACTTACAGATCTCTTAAGAAGCAATAAGATTGATGTTATTCAGTCAGGGAATTATTATCAATTTAATGTTGACGAGACTCTTATTATTGATAGATCCGGCAATCTGTTAAAAGCAAAAAAAATTGCCGGGATACTTGGTGTTTCTGATCAACAAATTATCCGGCAGATAAATAAAACTTTATTTTTAGATGTAACAGTTTTAGCAGGAAAAGATTTTTCAAATTACAAAGATTCAAAGGAGAAACTTTGACAACAAAACAACTAGTAAAAAAAATTACCCGGCTTATTTTTGAAAAAAAAGGAAGCGAAGTTAAGGTAATTGAATTAATGACAGTTTCAACGATTGCAGATTATTTCATTCTCTGCTCGGCTGATTCCGATACGCAGGTAAGAGCTATTGCAGATAATATTGATAAATCTTTGCGTGATGAAGGGATCAAACTTTGGCATAAAGAAGGAACAACAGCTCTTCAATGGGTATTGCTTGATTATGTTGACGTTGTCATTCACGTCTTTCAAAAAGATAGACGAACATATTACAATTTAGAAAAGCTTTGGGGAGATGCGCCTATCATGGAGATCGAGGATACCCCCACAAAAGTTCGCGCGGTGAAATCGAAAGCCGAAAAAACTGATGAAAAATCAGCTAAAGTTAGTGCGGTGAAGCAGAAGACGGAAAAACCTAAAGCTAAATCCAAAGTAGTAAAAGCTAAAGGCGAACCCCCAAAAGATAGCGCTGTGAAAACAAAAACGAAAAAGGTTGAAACTGAGGGAGCGAACGGTTGAAAAATTATTTGGCTTCACTTTTTGATGAAGCTGCTTATAAATTACCTCATTTGCGTGAAATTCAAATTAGTTTTGATCGCCCGAAGATAGAAACCCACGGCGATATTTCTTCAAATGCCGCAATGCTGCTTTCGAAGACATTGAAGAAAAATCCGCGTGAAATTGCTAATGAAATTATTGCTAACCTAACCATTGATTCAACCAAAATTACAAAAGTTGAAATTGCCGGACCGGGATTCATCAATTTCTTTTTTCATCCAGATTTTCTTGCTAAAAAAATTGAAATCATCCTTAAAGAGAAAGATGAATTTGGTAAATCAAAAAAGCATGCCGGTAAACGTGCAAACGTTGAATTCGTCTCTGCAAATCCAACAGGTCCATTAACTGTTGGGCATGGCAGAAACGCGGTTTGCGGCGATACGCTTGCCAATCTGTTAGAATGGACCGGATACGAAGTTGACCGTGAATATTATTTTAACAACGCAGGCAGACAGATGCGTGTGCTTGGCGATTCTGTCCGGCTCCGGTATCTGGAATCGCTCGGCGATACAATTGAATTCCCGGAGGATTATTATCAAGGTGAATATATAAAAGCCATTGCCGAAAGTTTAAATAATGAATTTGGAGATACGCTCAGAAATGAAGAAGCTGAGGGAAAGTTTAAAGAGAAAGCTGAAAAGGAAATATTTCTTGACATCGAAAAAACTCTCCAACGTTTAAAAATAAAGCATAAAAGTTTCTTTAACGAGAACACTTTATACGAAGAGAAGAAAATTGAAAACCTCTTAAAAACTTTCGCCGATAAAAATCTCTCTTATGAAAAAGATGGAGCTATTTGGCTGAAACTTTCTGAGCTTGGAAACGAACAGGATAAAGTAATAGTGAAATCAACCGGTGAACCGACGTACCGCTTGCCTGACGTTGCTTACCATATTACAAAATTTGATAGAAAGTTCGACCTCATTGTTGATTTATTTGGCTCGGACCATAACGCAACTTATCCCGATGTTTTGGCGGCATTACAAGCGCTGGGTTATGATTCAAGTAAAGTGAAAGTACTTATTCATCAATTTGTTACAATCACTCAAAACGGCGAAATTGTAAAAATGTCAACCCGTAAAGCAAATTACGTTACACTTGACGAATTGACAGATGAGGTTGGAGCCGATGTGGTGCGCTACTTTTTTAATATGCGGAACATTTCAACGCATATGAATTTTGACCTTGCGCTTGCAAAAAAACATTCGGATGAAAACCCCGTCTTCTATTTGCAATATGCTCACGCAAGAATATGTTCAATTGTTCGTGCAATCGAAAACGAAAAACTGGCAGCCGCAACCGATCATTTAAATCTCTTACAAGCAGATGAAGAACTTAAACTTATACGAAAACTTCACCAATTTGAAGAAGAAGTATTGCTTGCTGCAGAATATTTTGAGCCGAACAGAATTGCAGCGTACCTGGAAGAATTGGCAGCATCATTTCATAAATTTTATACATTTTGCAGAATTTTAGGAACTGAAAAAAATCTTGCAGAAGCGCGTATTGCCCTGGCGCTTGCCACTAAAATTGTTTTGAAAAACGGATTAAGTATTCTTGGAGTTACTGCACCGGATCGAATGTAAGGTATTTGTATTGGATTTATAATAGAAAAATAATTCCTAATTTAAATTCTTATCTTAATCCACAAAATAAAGAAGATTAAGGTTATGAAAAAGATTACGATTAAGAAAAATTGAGGAAAATAAGTTAGACAGCCAGGGCTATGGAAGCCGCATAAATATTGGCGGCTCCGCTTGCTTTCAGAATCTTCCCACACTCTTTTATCGTTGCACCGGTAGTAATTACATCGTCAACCAACAAAATATTATATCCTTTAATTTTATCTGCGTGTCTCACCGAGAAAGCCTCCGTCATATTTTCCGCACGTTCAGCTAAATTTTTTTTCGTCTGGGATTCTGTGTATCTTTTTCTTTTTAAGATTGATTGAGAAACGGGAAAATTGACAACTTGCCTAATTCCTTTAGCTATGTAAAACGATTGATTATAACCACGTTCAGCTTTCTTTAATGAATGAAGCGGCACCGGAATAGTGAGATCAATTCCCCAATTTGGTTTCTTTGCTGACAATGTTTTCCCAAGCATCCTGCCAAGTTCAACAGCCAGCAAGAATTTTTTCTGATATTTTATTTGATGAATTATTTCCTGTAACGAAGAGCTCTTCTCAAAAACTAAAAGGGGATAAAAGTCAGAAATGATATTGGACTCTGAAAACTTTCTCCCGTATTCATTAAGAAGAAGTTTCTCGTCTGTATAAACAAAAGCATTCCGGCATGAAGCACAGATGCAATTTTCGCCAAGAGTTAATTTGTTTTTGCACGAAGGGCAGAAGCGCGGAAGAATGAAATCAAATACGGCGGAAAGCATCTTCATTACAGCTTATAATAGACCTTCCCGTTTTCTTATGAACCATTCAGCGGCAAATAAGAAAATGATAAGCGCAAGCAGAAGGTCACTTGACCATAGCCGGTATTCTTTTACTTCAATTTTACTTTTACCAGTGTTCTTACTTATCTCTTTCAGTATATTAATTAAATTTCCGGTTGAGTTATAAAAGAATTTACCCTTTGTTTCTTTCGCTAAAAGTTTGAGCAAGTCGCTATTCATCTTTGTATTTTGAAGCTCATAATCAAGATCACCGATAGAAAATCTTTCATTATCCGTTCCAAGAGATTTGTGATCGAGAAATGCTTCTCCGGACAAAATGTAATCGCCTTTTCCGGGTGCGGTAAGATCACCTTCGTACAATCCATTTCCAATATTTGAAAATGAGATGGGAACTTCAGTATCCTTGCTCTTGACCGATCCCTTGATATCCGCGTCATTTAAAGCGTTGAAAGCTTCATCATATACTTCGGCGGTAACATAGATTTTTTCCCCGGTTGAATAAAACTTTTTATTGGTTGAGATTGTCACTGGTTTCTTTTGCTCAACGGCGTGCAACCATTTTAGTCCATTTGACAAAAAGCGGTCAAATAGATCAAGCTGTGTTGAGGCTTTCTGTAATTTCCATTTCCAGATATCGCTTGCAAACAAAGCAATCGCACGCTTGCCGCCAAGTCGGTTCGAAATTATTAATGGAGAATTCAGCGCAATGTTATTGATTCTTGTTTTGGCAAGAACTTCGCTTCCGGGCTTTGCAAATAGCTCCCAATTAGGTTTATAAACGGGGGGAAGATTGTTCCATTGTTCAAGGACATTTTTTCCGCTGAATTGTATGATAGGATTACGAAGAAATTCATCCGTTATTACAGGTTGAGCCTCAACTACCGATTTGTCAGTCTTACTAAAACTAAATGGCAATTCATTTTGCATAATACGAAGCTTTGCATGATCAACGGAAGAAGTCAACAGAAAAAAATAAGGAAGATTTTTCTCTTTAATAAGCTGAGCTACTTTATTTACCAGCCCATTTGCAGTTTGCGAAGAGGGAAAATTTACTAAATAAAGAACATCCGCATCATCCAGAGCCTTGTCCGGCAAAATTTTTTCAAGGTACTGCGTTGGGGTTATTTGTGTAAATGATCGAACAAAATTGTTGGTATCAGCTTGTAAAGAATTTTTAATAAAAGTTATATCGGCAGACGGAGCGCCTGCCAGTAGGACGACCGAAAGTTTATTAGCCAATACTTTTACAAAAATGGATTGCCGGTTGTTTTCGATGGAATATTCATTTTTTAGAGGAGCAAGCACGAACGAGATCTTTTTCTCACCCGGTGATTTAGGCTTGTACAAAAACTCAATGTTCTGAAGTTCACTTTCTGTAAATGAAATTTCTTTTGCCTGTAAGAAGGAATTATCTTCGAAGAGAGAAAGCGTAGATTTTGCGCCGCTAAAACCATGTTGTGCAACCGAAATAAGAAATGGCGTGTTTGTACCGGTGTAAAGAAATTCGTTATGAAGAATATTTTGAATTGAAATATCTTTTTTTGTAGTTGAATCTCCAACTCCGATAGTAAAAATCGGCACGTTAAGCTTTTCAGCTTGATATTGCGGGCTTGTCCCTTCAGTAATGATACCGTCGCTCACAATGGTTATCGAAGCAAGAGTTTCTTCTTTTTGAAGAGAGGAAAATATTTTTGAGAAATTGGTCGAGGGTTTGGTAAATGAAAAATCTGCAGAATCAACTGGCAGCTCTTGAGAAACAGTACTTCCAAACGTAAATAATTTGAATGAACTTGATGGAAGTTTTTTAACTTCAGTTAAAAACTGCTCTGAAATAAAGGGAGATTTGTCTTCAAATTGCTTGAGTGATTTTGAATTATCAACAAAGAAAAAATGTACCGGCTGATTGATCTTTTCCTTTTCAATTTTGAGGAGAGGCTCAAAGATCATCGCAAAAAGTAAGATCAAAGCAAGGATTCTTAACACCACAAGAACTATCTTTTTCTTCTTTGAAATATTTGGGATGGTATTCATGTACACAAACATCGCATATCCGGTAAGCAGTATAGCAACCCCGGCTAAAATAAATCCATTAATCTGAAATGAGATATTCATTGTAAAATCAAATGCTTAAAACAAAGCGAATACTAAAGGAGTGAATCAATTTTCCACTCGCTCATTTCGTCGTAAGTTTTATAATCGGTTAAGTCAAAGTGAATAGGTGTAACGGAAACGTAATTCTGTGAAACGGCAAATTGGTCGAGATTAAGGTTATCGTCTGTTTGAACAAAGTCTCCCGTAAGCCAAAAATATTCCTTTCCATAAGGATCAACTCTTTTTTCATAGACATCATCCCATTTAGATTTTCCCTGTTTAGTCAGCAGCACTCCTTTTATTTCTGAGGCAGGGAGGTCAGGAACATTTACATTAAGAAGAGTGCCTTTTTTCAATCCTTTTTCACCGATCAACTTAACAAGTTTTTTTGCGGTGTTGCACGCGGTTTCAAAGTTGAAAACATTGTGACTGGTAACGGAGATGGCGATTGCCGGAATATCCATGATAGCCGCTTCTCTTGCTGCTGAAACAGTTCCCGAATAAATTACACTGGTTGCAGTATTGGAACCGTGATTAATACCGGAGACAACAACATCGGGAAGAAAACCGAGAATATTTCTAACCCCCATTTTTACACAATCGGCAGGCGTTCCATCCACTGCATAACCGAAAAAAGTGCCGTCTTTATAAAATTTTATAACCCGTAAAGGATGCATCATCGTTATAGCGTGCCCAACTGCACTTTGCTCACTCAAAGGGGCAACAACCGTAACTTCGCCAATTTCTTTTAAAGCGTTGCATAAATGAAAAATGCCGAGGGAATCAATGCCGTCATCGTTTAAAATAAGAATCTTCAAAAAATTATCCTTTTCTATTGCGAATAATGAGTGTCGAGGAATTATTTTAATATCTTTGGGAAAGAAATTTAAAAGCATATTAAATTTTCTTTCCTAAAATAAAGTATTTCTCTTATTCTAACTAACTTTTATGGTAATCCTCAAATCTCTTTTATTTAACGGCTCGCCAAACATTATTTTCGGGATGGCTTCTAAAATTGATGACGAATCGAAATCCCCGTTTGGTTTTAATCTATCATTAACAGTGGGAGATGATAACCAAAGGGTGCAAATGGATAGACAAAGGTTTTTTCAATCGCTTACTTTGTCGAACCGGGTGGCTACTCAGCATCAGGTTCATGGAGATAAAATTATTTTCGTTGATAAACCCGGGGATCAGGGAGAGAGCGATGCTATGATTACAGATAAACTTAATCTTGGTCTGGCGATCAGTACTGCGGATTGCGCTTCCATTTTTCTTTATGAACCCAAACGGAAAATTATTGCAGGGGTTCATTCGGGTTGGCGGGGCACATCTCTTAAAATTTTAGAAAAAACAATGCTTATGCTTGAAGAAGATTGCAAAGCAGATCCGAAAGAAATTATTGTTTATCTGGGTCCTTCGATTAGTCAGAAAAATTACGAAGTTGGTGAGGAAGTTGCCCGGAATTTTGATGAAAAATATTTATTGCCGGATGGGGAAAAATTCCTCCTTGATGTAGCTAAAATTAATTATGACATTTTGCGTAAATTTGAGGTGAGGAAAGAAAATATTCAGCTTTCAACATTATGCAGTTATGAATGGAATTCTTTGTTCCATTCCTTTAGACGAGACGGCAAGTGCTCAGGTAGAACACTCGGCGTGCTTGCCATGAAAGGTTAATTCTTGGATTCTAATTTCAAAATAGCTTCAAATTATATCTTGATATGTTTGATCTGGGGTTCCACCTGGTTCGCAATCAGACTTGGATTAGACTCGCTTACCCCATTTATTTCTGCTGGTTTGCGGTTTTCCGTTGCGGCAATGGTTATTTATCTTATCATGCGAATCAGGTCAATCTCGATTCAAAGAGATAAAATAGCCATGCGGCTTTATTATTTCATGGGAATTTTTTCGTTCATCCTTCCATTTGGATTAGTATACTGGGGAGAACAATTCATCCCGTCCGGGTTAGCTGCTGTTCTTTTCGCAGTCTATCCATTCTTCATTGCTCTTTTTACAAGGATTTTTATTCCCAAAGAAAAAATTGGTGTAATAAGGATAATCGGGATGGTAATTGGCTTTAGCGGAATTGTTATCATATTTTCAAACAATCTCATGACAATCGGGATGAATTATTTCCTTGGGATGCTGGCTGTTTTATTGAGCGGATTTTTGCAATCCATCATTGGGGTTTCCATCAAAAAATATGGGCAGCATCTGCATGCCCTTTCGATGAATTTGATCCCGATGTCAATTGCCGGGATAGGGATGCTTTTAATCGGAGTACTTTTTGAAAATACTTCAACGTTAAAGTTTGATGTTAAAGCGGTCTCTTCAGTTTTGTATTTGGGAATTATTGGCAGCGTTGTTACATTTACTGCATATTATTGGTTGTTGAAAAGAATAAATATTATTTTACTATCGCTAACCGCGTTTATAACTCCAATTATTGCTTTACTGATTGGTTGGGTAATTTTAGATGAAACGCTTATGCCAAATCAGATTTTCGGAAGTATTTTTGTATTAACCGGTTTGTTGATAGCGAATCTATCAAGTTTGAAACAAAAATTTATAAAGACAAATTGACTTATGTTAAACATTATCAGAATTAAAAAGGCATCCTTTTATGGATACCACGGAGTTTTTCAGCAAGAACAAAATATCGGCGGAAAGTTCGAAGCTGATGTGGATCTCTACACAAATTTTACTCAAGCAGCCACAACAGATAAATTGCAAAAAACAATTAATTATGAACAGGTTTATAAATTGATGAGTGATCTTGCGCTAAAGAAAAAGTTTTATTTGATCGAAACTCTTTCCAATGCAATGGTTGACGAATTATTCCAAACATTTCCTTTAGTTTATAAAATTGCTTTGCGTGTGAGAAAAAACAATCCTCCGATTGGCGGAGTTGTTGATTGTGTTGAAGTAGAAGTAGTGAAAACCCGCGATGAATGGAATGTAATTATTGAGAAATTGTAATGGCTCAAGCCAAGAAGCATATTAGCTACATCGGGTTCGGTTCAAATCTTGGTGATAGGTTTTCCTATTTGCAGAAAGCTGTGCAACTTATTGAAGATTCACCCGGTTGCCGGATAGTTCAACTATCATCGGTTTATGAGACTAAACCTTTTGGTATCAAAGAGCAGGGAAATTTTCTGAACGGAGCTCTTGAGTTAGAAACTGATCTGGAACTTCATCTTTTGTTGGATTTTTTAAAGGGAATTGAGCATCGGCTGGGCAGAAGGAAGCGGGAAAAGTGGGATTGCAGGGAAATAGATTTAGACATTCTCTTCTACGATGAACTTGTTTTTTCTGACGATCGGGTAACCGTCCCGCATCCATATATTTCGGTAAGAGATTTCGTCCTCATTCCGCTTTGTGAAATTGCGCCAGGGTTTTTTCACCCTAAATTGCAAATAAGTATTTGCGATATTGTATTGCAGGAAAATGAGCAGTATGTTATTAAAATATTTTCATCTCCAAAAAGTTTAAAGGAAACGTATGGCCTCGCCAAATGAAAAAGAGATACGCTACATAGCGGTTGAAGGAGCTATCGGTGCGGGTAAAACTTCACTTGCTGTTAAATTAAAAGAGCGGCTTAATGCACAGTTAATTGTTGAGCAGTTCGAAGTAAATCCTTTTTTGGAAAAATTTTACAACGAACGAACCCGGTATGCATTCCAAACTCAAATGTTTTTTTTAGTGAACCGTTACAAGCAGCAGCAGCAGCTTCATCAAGAGAATTTGTTTTCTGAATTTCTTGTTGCCGACTATATTTTTGAAAAAGATAAAATATTCGCTTATCTCAATCTCTCCGGGGAAGAATTAAAATTGTATGAGTCGGTCTTTCCCCTGTTATTTAAGAATCTCCGCCAACCGGATTTGGTGGTCTATTTGCAATCAAGCGTTGATCGCTTAATGTACAATATTAAAAGACGAAGCCGTCAAATTGAGCGCAACTTAACAAGGAACTACATTGAAGAATTGAGTGAAGCGTACAACGATTTTTTCTTCCGGTATGCAACAACCCCCCTGCTAATTGTAAATACAACCGAGATGGATTTTGTGAACAATCAAAAAGATTTCGAAGAATTGTTTCAGGCGATTTTTAGAAACGACAGAGGATTTACCGAATATTTTCAACCTGAAGCTAAAAGGATATTATAATGTTTTTCAAGCTGATCTTTTATGCTTTGCTTATTTATGTTTCACTTAAAGTCATTCGTTTTGTGCGGGCGATCTATTCTGCTTCCATTGTGAAGAAAAGAGAACAAGAACCAGGCAAAAGATCGTACAGTGAGAAAGATATAATTGACGTTGATTTTAAGGAAATTAAGGATGATCATAAAACTGTTGGAAATGATCAGCAGTAACGTAGAATGAAAAATTTACTTTACCCATTTTTAAAACTTTTTTGGGGACTGGATGAAAACAACAGTCGTGAATTTGACCAACCAAAAAAAATTCTTATAGTCCGGCAGCATAATCAACTTGGAGATTTACTCGCCTGTATATCTGTATTTCGAGCATTAAAAGAGAAATTCCCTTCGGCTGAAGTATCCGTGATAGTTAGTCCGGCGAATAAAAATGCGCTGCACAAAAGTAAATTTATTGAGGAACTCTTTGTGTTCGATAAAAGTAAAATACTTTCATTCGTTTATTTTAATAAACTGATGCGATTCTTAAGAAAAGATTACGATCTTGCAGTGGTTCCTGTAACGGTTTCTCTATCCCTTACCAGCAATTTACTTTGTCGGGCTGCTAAAGCCAAAGTTAGAATAGGTCCCAATTCGTTGAATGGAAAAGAGAATTCTTCTGCATTTCTTTTCGATAGAAGAATTGATTTAAATTGGAAAAAATATCCGGATGCAAATGTTGCGGATTTTAGCCTGGACATCCTGCGCCCATTTGGAATTTCGACTTACAATTTCAGCTCCGAGATTTCTTTTGATGAAAAAGACAAAGCCGGATCACAAAAATTTATTCATTCTTTTACTCGTAAAATGGGAAAGATTATCGGGCTGCACGTTGGTGCAGGGAAGCCTCCTAACCGATGGTCATTTGAAAATTTTATTTCGTTAATTAATCTTTTGGAAAAAACCTATCAACCGATTATTTATCTTACCGGCAGCACGGCTGATTTAGAAATAATTAAACTCATTAGTAGCGCCATTTCTTCCGAAACAAAAGTATTTTTAAATAAGGACATTTCAGAAGTAGCGGCTCTTATTGCACAAAGCAGTCTCTTTATTACAAACGATACCGGCATCATGCATGTTGCCGGAACTACTCCAACACCTCAAATTTCAATCTTTGGACCGACAAATCCATTTAATTGGGCTCCGGTTGGGAACCAAAAATATTTTCTTCGTCACTCCGATCTTATAAATGATGTAACCGTTGAAGAAGTGTTTTCCCTATGCAGGACACTTTTATCAAATGAGAAAGATCTTTCATAATGAATTCGCAGCAGCATAAAGCCATCCTTGATATTGGTACAAATTCGTTCCACTTTGTCGTTTATAAAGTGAGAGATGATAAATCCTTCCTAACAATTTATCGAAAAAGAATTGTCTATCGTTTGGCGCTTCAGAAGCAGAATGAAAAATCTTTTTTATCCGATGAAGATTTTGCTCAGACGCTAATAATTATAGAAGAACTAAAGAAAATCGCATCTCAATACTCATGTAGCATCACCGCAACTGCGACCAGCGCCATTCGTGAGGCTTCAAACAAAGATGCTTATTTAGAACATGTCCAAAAAACTACCGGTGTTTCAATTGAATTGTTATCCGGTGAGAAAGAAGCCCTGCTTATTTATAAAGCGGTAGCACACTATAATAAAGATGCTTTCTCTAAAAGAATTCTCTGTCTTGATATTGGCGGGGGAAGCACCGAATGTATTCTCGGCGAAAAGGGTAAAATTCTTTTTGTTGAAAGTTTGGTGCTTGGTGCTGTTCGTTTATCAATGCAATTTTTCCCCGGTGATAAGTTAGACCGGAATAAAATTGAAGTGTGCCGCAGTTTCATCCACAAGGCAATTGAACCAATTAAACAAAGAGTAGTTGCTGCAAATATGGATTTTGTTACAGGCAATTCAGGGACTATTTATGCAATGAAAATTCTTGCATTGGCTAATCGTTCGAATTTAGGATTAGAACCTCAAGAAGAAAAAATATTAACGAGGGAAGAATTAGAGAAAGCCGTGGACTTGCTTTTATCTCATAAAACAATTAAAGAGCGAAAAACGATTCCCGGTATTGAACCCGATAGAGCCGCAATTTTGCCAGCCGGCGCATTAATTCTGCAGTCATTTTTCAGCATGTTGAATTTATCAAGTCTTTATTTGTCTGATTATTCAATGCGCGAAGGAAAACTGTTGGAAATACTTGAAAACGTTGAATCGGAAAACTGATTATTTTATCTCATCAATAAAAAAATGGACAAATTATGCCTTACTATCATTCAAAAGCAGTTGATCTTTCTTTTGAAAAAGCGATTGAAAGAGTTACAGAGGAACTGAACAAAGAGGGATTCGGAGTATTAACCGAAATTGATGTGAAAGCAACCTTAAAGAAAAAATTAGACGTTGATTTCCGCAATTACAAAATTCTCGGCGCTTGCAATCCGCCATTTGCTTACAAAGCCTTGCAAGCCGAGGATAATATCGGAGTTTTACTCCCTTGCAATTTTATTGTGCAGGAAAAAGCAGAAGGGGGGGTACAAATATCTGCCGTTAATCCTCTTGAATCCATGAAAGCAGTCGAAAATGAAAACCTTAAAGCTATTGCGGGTGAAGTGGCTGAACGTATCCTGAAGGTTCTTGGAAAAGTTTAAGAGTAGAAATTATTACTTTTGCCGTAGCGAAAAATCTTCATAGGTTTGCTACGGCATTTTTAAAATATAAACGGTAAAACGAATTGAAAAAAATATTTCTCAAGAAAAACGAAGAACATAGAATTACCAGCGGACATTTATGGGTTTTTAGTAATGAAATCGGAAAAATGGAGGAAGACCCACAAAGCGGTGATACCGTTGAAGTCTTCGACGTAAAAAATAATCTACTTGGAACGGGATTCTTTAACAAGAACTCACTCATTGCTGTTCGGATGCTTTCCAGCAAGATAATCAGCGATATGGAAAGTTTTCTCCGTGAAAAAATGAAATCAGCTTACGATCTGAGGAAAACGTTTTATCCTAACCGTGAAGCATTTAGAATGGTTTTTAGCGAAAGTGATTTTCTCCCCGGTTTGGTCATTGATAAGTATAACAGCACTTTTGTTTTTCAAGTTTACTCTGCCGGAATGGAGAAAAATCTTGAGTTGATCACTAAACTATTGAAAGAAGATTTTTCCGCTGAAAATATCTTTACCAAGCACGAACCCTACTTTAGAAAATTAGAAGGACTTCCAGAGGAGAATAGCATTCTCTTCGGTAATGCTGATGATGAGATTATCTATGACGGTTCAATAAGCTATGAAATTAATTTTTCGCATGGACAGAAAACCGGTTTTTATTTTGATCAATCGGATAATAGATTTTTTATAGAGAAAATTTCTTCCGGGAAAACCGTTCTTGACGCCTTCTGTAATTCCGGCGGCTTTGGTTTACATGCTTTGAAAGCGGGTGCAAGCGAGGTGATGTTTGTGGACTCGTCCGCAATTGAAATTGAAAAAGTTAAAAAGAATTTAGAGTTAAATAAACTTTCCGGTAAGGCGGAATTTGTTATCTCTGATGTTTTTGATTTCTTTGAACGCGAAGTTGCCAGCCATAAAAAATATGATCTTGTTTGTGTTGATCCCCCGGCATTTGCAAAAAACAAGAAGACGCTAAAAACGGCTGAGAAGGGATACGAAAAACTTAACAGGTTAGCAATGCAATCCTTAAACAGCGGAGGTTTTCTTGCAACATCTTCATGTTCTTTTCATTTAAAAAGAGCCGATTTTTTAGCCGTAATTGTGCGGGCAGCTCTTAAGGCAAAGAGAACTATCCAACTTATTCATTTTAATGAAGCTTCGCTTGATCATCCCAAGCTTCCCGCAATGGAAGAGACCTCTTATCTTAAATTTGCTGTTTTCAAAATTACCGGGTAAAATTATTTTTTAATATTCTTGCAACATTTTTAATTTAGTGTTCGTCTAATCTTAAAATAAATCAAAATTTCAACTAATGAGGTGTCGAATTGGATATATCGGTCTTGAACGAAAAAATTAAAGGAGAAAGCGCTTTTGTTGATTTATTAATGGTGGAAATCGGGAAAGTCATTGTCGGGCAAAAAGCAATGGTTGAACGGTTGGTCATCGGCTTACTTGGGAACGGGCATATTTTATTGGAAGGCGTCCCCGGTCTGGCTAAAACGCTGGCGATCAAATCGCTCGCATCCGCAATGAAGGCAAAGTTTCAACGCATACAATTTACTCCGGATCTGCTTCCCGCAGATATTATCGGAACGCAAATCTATAATCAAAAAGATGGAAATTTTTTCATCCGTAAAGGTCCTATCTTTTCAAATTTTATTTTAGCGGATGAAATTAACCGAGCCCCTGCCAAGGTTCAGAGCGCATTGCTTGAAGCGATGCAGGAACGGCAGGTTACGATTGGAGAAGAAACATTTAAACTTGAAGAACCATTCTTAGTTCTCGCGACACAAAATCCAATTGAGCAGGAAGGCACGTATCCGCTCCCGGAAGCACAAGTAGATAGGTTTATGTTGAAAGTGAAAATAACGTACCCGCAAAGAGATGAAGAAATAAAGATCATGAGGCAAAATGTTTCCGGTGTTGAAAATATCATTAATCCGGTCGTTTCCTCGCAAGACATTCTTAAAGGAAGGGGACTGCTCCAGCAAATTTATATGGATGAGAAAATCGAGAAATATATTCTTGACATTGTTTTTGCAACGCGTACTCCAAAAGATTTTAATCTTGATAAATTAACTGATCTGATCAGTTACGGCGCTTCACCCAGAGCTTCGATCAACTTAGCAATTGCAAGCCGTGCGATGGCATTCATAAAACGGCGTGGTTATGTTATCCCGGAAGATGTGAGAACGATTGCTTACGATGTTTTACGGCACAGAATTGCCGTAACATACGAAGCCGAAGCTGAAGAAATAACCTCAGAAAATATTATTAGCGAAATATTAAACAAAGTTGAAGTTCCGTAATTGAAACGATCTACTAACAACAAACAACCATCAACTAACAAAACATGTTAACAAAAGAACTTCTAAAAAAAGTAAGACAGATAGAGATCCGAACCAAGGGTTTGGTGAATCAAGTTTTTTCCGGAGAATATCATTCGGTATTTAAAGGAAGAGGAATGGAATTCTCTGAAGTCCGTGAATACCAGATTGGTGACGATGTTCGGAATATTGATTGGAACGTCTCTGCCCGCTTCGGTCATCCTTTTATCAAAATATTTGAAGAGGAACGCGAGCTTACCGTAATGTTGATCGTTGATTTAAGCGGTTCTCAATATTTTGGAAGTGCAGCTTCAACCAAACAGCAGATAGCTGCTGAGATCAGCGCTATTCTGGCTTTCTCTGCTTTGAAAAACAACGATAAAGTCGGACTCATTCTCTTCACAGATAAAATCGAAAAATTTATTCCTCCGAAAAAATCTAAATCGCATACGCTTCGGATCATTAGTGAAGTCCTCTCATTTGAACCTACCGGGAAAGGGACGAACATTCGTGGAGCTTTAGAGTATTTTAATAAAGCGATAAAGAAAAGAAGTATCGCATTTCTTATTTCGGATTTTCAAGATTCAGGTTACGATAAAATATTGCGCATGGTTGGAAAGAAGCATGATTTTATCGGTATAACGTTATTAGATGAGCGGGAACAAAAAATTCCTCCGATGGGATTAGTTCGTTTTGTTGATCCTGAAACCGGGAAAGAAAAGACATTGGATACAAGTGATGCCTCATTTCAGTTCTGGCTGCATCACCAAAGAGAAAAATTCCGCAATGAACAAAAATCACTTTTTCTTTTAAGTAAACTCGACGGAATTACCATAAACACAAGTGAGTCGTATATTAAACCGTTGGTTAATTTTTTCAGAATGCGCGAGAAACGATGGTAAAGCGGGTTAAGTTAGTTTTTTCACTTCTTCTTTTTACTTCTTTTAGTTTTTCTCAGCAAGTAGAAAGCAAAGTAACGGTTGATTCAACAAATTATTTAGTTGGTGACTACATTAACTATCTGGTGGAGCTTTCCGCGCCGAAGAATGTGGAATTCTTTTTCCCATCCATTAAAGATTCGCTGAACAAGCTTGAATTCATCGAACAGCTTCCTCTTCGGAAAAAAGAAGAAAATGGAAAAAATACTTTTATTTATCATTTCATTTTGGCAGGGTATGATTCCGGTTTAGCTACAATTCCTTCTTATTCGATTCCTTTTAAAACTCCAAAGGACACGAGTTTTTCTGTCTTAACAACCGATTCGATAAACTTAGTTATTCACACGCTTCCGGTAGATACAACAAAAGAGGCGAAAGATATCAAAGAACCGATCGTCATTCCGTTTAATTGGTTGGAATTGCTGTTTTGGATAACAACTGTGGTGCTTGTTGTCGCATTAATATATTTCATTTACAAAAAATTTCTTAAACGAAAAGATCAAGGCGAAGAAGAAATTGAAATTCAAAAAACCCCTTATGAAATTGCTTTAAATTCGCTTGATGATTTGGAAGCGAAAAAACTTTGGCAAAGCGGAAAAGTAAAAGAATATCATACGGAAATTACCGAGATCATCCGAACGTATTTTGAAAAACGATTTTTACTCCCGGCTTTGGAATTAACTACTGATGAAACGCTCAAACTTTTAAAAGTAAAAAGTGAAACTTCGAAAATTATTCCCCTCACAAAAGAGTTTCTACAAAATGCGGATATGGTAAAATTTGCAAAGTTCATCCCGCTGAATGAAATTAATGAAACAATGCTCAAGCAGGCAAGACAAATTGTTACGGTAACCATACCGGTTGTTAAGGCGGAACAAAATAACGGTGAGCAAAATGTTTAATTTCGGAGCCTCGTTTGCTTATCCGCTTGTGCTGTGGTTGTTGTTGGTGATCCCGGTTTTCATTTTTCTTTATTACAAAAAGATGAAAAGGGTAGAGCCATCAATCGTTTATTCAAACGTTGGGTTATTTGATAAAAGGAAAAGTAGTTGGAAAGAAAGATTTTCCGATACTCCGATCTATTTGCGCATGTTGGTTTTTACCGTTTTGATCATTGCACTTGCAAGACCACAGAGCTTTTCGAGCGGAGAAAATGTTTATACGGAAGGAATTGATATTGTGCTTGTGCTTGATATTTCCGGCAGCATGCTCGCCGAGGATTTTAAGCCAAACAGAATGGAAGCGGCAAAAAAAATAACACAGGATTTTATTTCCGGCAGAACTTCGGATCAGATCGGATTGGTAATTTTTTCGCGCGATGCTTTTACTCAATGTCCGTTGACAATTGATTATGCCGTGTTAAGTAATCTACTTAAAGAAGTTAAAAGCGGAATGATTGAAGACGGAACGGCAATCGGTAATGCAATTGGAAATGGTGTGAACCGCCTTAAAGATTCTAAAGCAAAAAGCAAGGTAATGATCTTGCTGACGGACGGAGTAAGTAATGCTGGCGAAATTGATCCTCTAACCGCAGCAGAACTCGCCAAGAATTATGGAATAAGAGTTTATACAATTGGCATTGGAACTATAGGGCAAGCACCGTATCCATTTCAAACTCCTTTCGGCACCAGGTACCAAATGGTTCCTGTTGAAATTGATGAGGGGGTACTTCGTTCAATTGCGCAAACTACGGACGGAAAATATTTCCGCGCAACCGGGAACAAAAAACTTGAAGAGATCTATCAAGCGATTGACAAACTTGAGAAAACAAAATTTGAAGTAACTTCTTACAAGAATAAGAAAGAACTTTACTTCCCATGGCTTTGGAGCGGTTTGTTCCTCTTGCTGCTTGAAGTAGGTTTATCAAAAACAATTTTTAGAAAACTCCCTTAAAGGAAAAGAAAACTTTTATGTTTCGATTTGCTCATCCGGAATATTTGCACATGTTATACCTTTTACCGGTATTGGCTGTGCTCTCTTTCTTTTATTTGAGGAAGAAAAAATCACTCCTAAAGAAATTTGCGGATGAACGAATCCATGATGTTTTATTTGGAATAAAAAGCTTTTATATGGAGTCAATAAAGTTTGGGTCTGTGATCTTTGGAATTGCATTATTGATACTGTCTCTGGCGCGACCGCAAATAGGTAACCGCGTTGAAGAAGTGAAGCAAATCGGAATTGATGTTTATATTCTTCTCGATATTTCGGCGAGCATGAAAGCCGAAGATCTTAAACCAAGCAGGTTAGAAAAAGCAAAAAATGAAATTGCCATGTTGATTAGAAAACTGCAGGGGGATAGAATCGGTTTAATTATTTTTGCGGGCGATGCTTATGTGCAATTTCCGCTAACGACAGATTATTCAGCCGCAAATCTTTTCCTTTCCACGGTTGATGTAAATTCAATTCCTCAGCAGGGAACAGCAATCGCATCGGCAATTAATTTGGCTGCTAAATCATTCGACTCGAAAGCGGCAACGAAAAAAGTTATCGTTATCATTACCGACGGTGAGGATCATGAAGGCGATATTGATAGCGCTGTGAAAGACGCCGCTGATAAAGATATGCTAATTTACACGATTGGAATGGGATCTCCATCAGGAGCGCCGATTCCCGTATACGGCACAAATAATAACCGTGTGGGATTTAAGCTGGACGCGGATGGAAATACCGTTTTAACAAAACTTGATGAGGCAACTCTTCAGCAAATTGCCTCAAATGGCAGGGGCAAATACTATCTGGCTTCAAGTTATCAAAACGAATTAGATATGATTTACAACGATCTTTCTGCACTTGAAAAAACCGAATATGGTTCAAAACGGATTACTGATTTTGACGACAAGTATTTTTATTTTCTTATCCCTGCCTTGTTGTTTTTAGTTGTTGAACTGTTTCTTACCGAGCGGAAATCAAAATTTTTAATGCAAATATTAAAACGAAATGTTTAAATGAACTATGCTTCGCTAAAATATTATTCTGTAGTTGTTCTTTTGCTTGCTCTTTCCAATTGCGGGTATAGTCAATCGCTCCGTTCATTAAATAATGATGGAGTTGAGCAGTTCAATCAGAAAAAATTTGGCGACTCGGAAATCAATTTCCGGAAAGGAATTGAAAAAGATTCAGCTGCCGTTATTCCTTATTTCAATTTGGGAGATTCGTATTATAAACAGAAAAAGTACGATGAAGCGATGAAAGCTTATCAATCCGTCCTCTCGAAAACTAAAGATAAGGAGTTGAAAGGAAAGGCTTTTTACAATATCGGGAACAGCTTGCTCGAAAACGATAAATTGAAAGAAAGCATTGAGGCTTATAAAAACTCGCTGAAAATGAATCCGAAAGACGATGAAGCAAAATATAATTTATCCTATGCTCTTAAGAAATTGCGGCAAGAGGAAAATCAAAAGAAGCAGGATAAAAAGGACGATAAACAAAAAGACAAGCAGAATAAAGATCAGAAGAAGAAAGACGATAAGCAGAACAAAGACGATATGAATAAAGATAAGAACGATAAACAGGATCAGCAAAACAAAAATCAAGATGATAAAAAAGACAAAGGCAAACAGCAGCAACAACCACAAAAACAAAAAATTTCTAAAGATCAAGCTGAACAGATATTAAATGCCTTGAAGGAGAACGAAAAAAACATGCAAAAAAAATTGAGAAAGAAAGTCGGCGAAAATGTTAAAGTTGAAAAAGATTGGTGATTAAAAAGTTGAAAGTTGAAAGTGAAAAGTTGAAAGTGAAGAGTAGAAAGTAATGAGACTGAAGAAAGCCTTGTCGGTAATTGTTTTAATGGTGGCAATTTTTCCATTGGGAATTTTCTGCCAATCCTTTACCGCTTCCACCAGCAGCACTAAAGTTGGCGAGGGAGAACAATTTGAAGTCACGTTTACCTATTCAGGTACAGAAATGAATTCAATTGGAAATTTTCAACCTCCGAATTTTAATTCTTTCCTAATTCTCTCAGGTCCGAATCAATCCTCAAACATGCAAATAATTAATGGCGCAGTCTCCGGTTCGCGTGCTTTTACTTATTATTTGCAGCCTCGATCTGTTGGCAAATTTACTATCGGAAGCGCAGCAATTTCCGTCAAAGGACAAACGCTAAAATCAGACCCCCTTCCAATTGAAGTTGTTAAAGGAGGCACTCCTCAACAGTCGAAAAAAACGCAAGGCGGTCAAGACGTCTCATCAAAGGAAATTAGCGAAAACGTTTTTATACGTGCCCTTGTAGATAAAAACTCAGTGTATCAAGGTGAACAAGTTACCGTTACGTATAAGCTTTATACAAGGTTGAATATTCAGTCTCCGCAGGTATCGAAACTTCCCTCGTATCAAGGATTTTGGTCTGAAGAAATTGAAACGTCAAATCAAATTACGTTCGCACGTGAAAATTATGAAGGGAAAGTATTTAATGTTGCCGTTCTCAAGCGGGCAGCATTATTCCCGACTCAAACCGGCGAATTATCAGTTACTCCTTTTGAATTGAAAATTCCCGTTCTTATTCAACGGAAGAAAAGATCGAATAGTCCTTTCGATAATTTTTTTGATGATCCGTTTTTTGGAAGAACTGAATCAGTTGAGTACACGGCTAAATCCAATACGGTGAAAGTAAAAGTTTTACCTCTTCCACAGACCACCTTATCGTCCTTTACCGGTGCGGTCGGGGATTATACACTTCAAACTTCGGTGGATAAGAAAATTGTAAGGCAGAACGAGCCAGTCACTTTAAAAGTGATGGTAAGCGGCGAAGGGAACATCAATTTATTGGATCCTCCGCAAATGCAAATACCAAACGGATTTGAAAAGTATGAACCAAAAATTTCCACCAATGTTTCGAGAGGCGGTGTAATTAGCGGGAAAAAGAATTTTGAATTGTTAGTTATTCCCCGTGTTTCCGGAAACTTTGAAATTCCTGCAATGCAATTCACTTTTTTTAATCCCCGAAAGAAAATATATCAAACCGAATCTTCTCCGGCTTATCAAATTATTGTGGAACAGGGAAGCGCTGAGTATTCTGGCGGAACAAGTGGATTATCGAAGGAAGAAATTAAACTGCTTAGTCAGGATATTCGTTTTATTAAAACTGATTTTAGCGATGTAACAAAGAAGATCAAACCGGTTGAGAACTCACTTCTTGTTGATTTAGGTCTCTACTCGCTGCCATTACTGGTGTTGCTGGGATTTCTCTTCTGGAAACAAAAGCAAGAAAAACTTTCCGGAAACATCACTCTGTTAAAAAATTTGCGTGCGGAAAAAATTGCCAAAGCCAGATTGAAAACTGCCGCAAAATATTTAAAGGAGCAAAACGATACTCTGTTCTTTGCAGAAATATCCCTGGCGGTCTATGGATACCTCGAAGATAAACTATCTATAAATAAAGCTGACTTTACCGTTGAAGCTGCTATTTCGAGACTACTAATTAATGAAGTTGATGAGGATATGATAGCTGAGATGAGATTTATTTTAGAAAAATGTGAGTTCGTTCGTTTTGCTCCATCTCAAAATATTTTAGAAGATATGAACCTTTTATACAAACGCACCGCAGCATTGATCGCTTTGTTAGAAGCAAAAATATTATTGAAAAGAGGGACAAAATGAGGAAATTCATCTTTTTTTGTCTCTTTCTTCCGACAGTGCTGGGGTTTTCCCAATCTCTTGAGCAAAAATTGAAAGAGGGAAATCAATTTTACAAATCCGGAAATTATAATGAAGCCATTACAGCTTATGAAACTGCTTTGCATGATGGATATCATGGCAGTTCGCTATTTTATAATTTAGGAAACGCCTATTACAGAACAGGGAAATTCGGGCTATCAATTTTATACCTCGAAAAAGCATCTCAACTTTCACCGGACGATGAAGATATCCGGCATAATTTGGCAATCGCAAATTCAAAAATTGTTGATAGAGTTGATGTTGTTCCGAAATTCTTTTTGTTCGCCTGGTGGGAGGCGATGCAAAATTTATTTCATCCGTCGGGCTGGAAGGTTTTTATATTTATCGTTTATCTCGTCCTCCTTATTGTGATGGGAATATTTTTTACAACAAGAAAATCGTCAACAAAAAAATATTCGTTCTTCGGCGGAGCTGCAATACTTGTTCTTTTTTCTCTAAGTGTCGTTTTGTTCTTAACGAAGCAGCATCAAGCTGAAAATTATCATTATGGAATTGTTTTGGAGCAAACGGTAAACGTCAAATCTTCTCCAGATGAAAAAAGTTCGGATACGTTTATTCTCCACGAAGGAATTAAAATTAAAGTTGAGGATAAATTGGAAGGGTGGAACAAAATCCGCCTCTCCGACGGAAAACTCGGATGGGTTGAATCTTCAACTCTCGGGAGAATTTAGTCATCAATTTTTGTTCTTGTTCTTTTCAAGAAGTTCATTAAATTAGTTCACCAAAAAATTGGTAAAAAAAATCAATAATCAATTCATCTATAAGAAAGGTTTCTCTGTGAAAAATATTGTTTTAAGTCTCGTGTTTTTATTTGTCGTTTCTTTAGGCGTTCAGGCTCAATCAACTTCCCCGAAGAAAGAGAAAGCTGCTACCACAACAACAGCTGCAACAAACAATAAAACCACAAAAGTAAAAGCTAAAATGGACAAAAAGTCAACTAAAAAAGCTTGTACCGATGCCTCAGAAAAAAGCTGCTGCGGTGAAGCTGAAAAAGGCTGCGCTGATTCTAAATAAGGTATTACAGTGGTTTCATCTCCGAGGTGAAACCACTCCTTTTTTCGCTTTGCAATCCTTTCTTCCTCTCCCTATCTTTCAAATATGAATTCCAAAAAATATAACAACACCAAACTCGCATTAAGTATCAGCCAGAGCATTATAACTTTTATCTTACTGTTCATTTTTGTAAAAACCGGGTTGAGCAGCTCAGTTGAAAATTACTTGTCGGGTTCTACACAAAATGATTATCTCTTATTTTTGCTTTATCTAATTACAACCGGATGTTGTTTTGCTCTATTATTTTTTCCGTTTTCATTTTACGGTGGATTTATTTTGGAGCATAAGTATCAACTTTCAAATCAAACTTTCTTCCAATGGATTTGGGAGGGAACAAAGGGAATTCTCATCTCGCTTATCATCGGGCTGCCCATTTTGCTTTTCTTTTTTTATATGATCCGGAAATTCGGAGAAAACTGGTGGCTTCCGTTTGCAGTTTTTCTTTTTCTTGTTTCCGTTGTGTTAGCCCGGATCGTTCCGGTGTTTATTCTACCGCTCTTTTATAAAATCGTTCCGCTTGAAAATGTGGAACTGAAGGAACGGATTATTCGACTGGCGGGAATTGCCAAAATGAAAATTGAAAATGTGTTTTCGTTCAACATGAGCAAAACTACTAAAAAAGCGAATGCTGCTTTTACCGGGCTTGGAAAATCGAAGCGCGTTCTACTTGCTGATACTTTACTTGAGAATTACTCCTTAGATGAAGTTGAAACCGTCTTAGCGCATGAATTTGGTCATTATAAGAAGAAACATAGTATAAAAAATATTTTGTTCGGCACCTTGTTCAGTTTTTTAACTTTGTTTTTGATTGCAAAACTTTATTCTTTTTCATTGCCGTTTTTTAATGCTGAAAAACTGACTCAAATTTTTGTTCTGCCGGTTTTGGCTTTGTGGGGAATGTTGATTTCTTTATTGATCCAACCTGTCTCAAATATTATTTCCCGGAAGTTTGAATATGAAGCGGACGAATTTGCCGTTACAACTACCGGGAAACATGAAGCATTTTTAAACACTCTTGATAAACTAACCAAGCAAAATTTGGGAGATAGAGAGCCGCATCCCTTTGTCGAATGGTTTTTCTATAGTCATCCTTCGATCAATAAAAGAAAAAATGCGATCCTTTCATTTATAAATAATAACGTTGAGAAAATATGATCACATACATTAAACTTTTCTTAGTTACTCTGCACCTTATGTTTTGTTCTACGCTTGCATTGATAAGTGCGATTTTCGACAGAAGCAACAGAACTTATTTTTGGATTTCACGGCTATTATCCTACGGTGGGCTTTTCTTAAGCGGAATAAAACTTACCACAAGCGGATTGGAAAATTTTGATAAATCAAAACCTCATGTCTATGTTTCCAATCACTCAAGCATGTACGACATTTTAGCCATGCAAGCATCTTTCCCTGACGATGCTGTTATAATCTTTAAAAAAGAACTTGCAAAAATTCCCATCTTCGGTTGGGCGCTGCAATTAGGTCCCTACATTGTTATTGATAGACAAAAAGCCGACAGGGCAATGGAAAGTTTGGATCGCGCGAAACAAACAATTATAAATGAAGGTATCTCGGTATTAGTCTTCGCTGAAGGAACACGAAGCAAAAGCGGTGAAGTAATGCCGTTTAAGCGGGGGGCTTTTTATTTAGCCGCACGCGTTGGCTATCCAATCATTCCCGTTTCAATAAGCGGAACCGCGGCAATTATGCCGAAAGGAAAGCTTCGCATTAATCCGGGAACAATTCATGTCCATTATGATAAGCCAATTATTACGGAAAATATGAATGGAAGGCAGAGTGAAAAAGATTTGATGGAGCAAGTAAGACAAATTATTATTGCAAATAAAAAGGATTAACCGATGGCAGTTACTAAGCAAGAAGTTGAAAAAATAGCTGAACTGGCTCGTCTTGAATTTAACGAAAATGAAATTGAAAATTTAACAAAAGATATGAACCAGATTCTTCATCACATGGATAAGTTGAATGAACTTGATACTTCAAACTTTGAGCCTCTTTCTCATCCGGTTGAAGTAAAAAATGTTTTTCGTGAAGATGAATTGAAACCTTCAACCAAAAGAGAAGACGCATTGAAAAACGCTCCCGATAAAGATGAAGAATTTTTCAAAGTGCCAAAGGTAATTGGATAAAATGATTGTTGGTATTATCCCGGCGCGTTTCGCGTCATCAAGATTATATGGGAAACCGCTTGCTATGATTGGCGATAAACCGATGATTCAGCACACGTTTGAGTCGGCTTCAAAATCAAATTTACTGCACAAAATAATTATTGCCGCAGATGACGAACGGGTTGCAGGGGCTGCCAAATCGTTTGGCGCTGAAGTTATGATCACTCCGAAAGAAATTGCGACCGGCTCGGATCGAATTGCATTTGTCGCGAAAAAAATTCCATCCGCTGAGATAATCGTTAATATTCAAGGCGACGAACCATTTATTCCGGCACGAATGATTGACGAAGCCATCGAGCCTTTATTGTTCGATCAGGAAATTATGGTCTCAACTCTTGCCAAGAGAATTACGTCACTCTCAGAATTGAAGTCCTCATCGGTTGTTAAAGTTGTCTTCGACTATCAGAGTTTTGCGTTATATTTTTCGCGCTCTCCGATTCCGTTTGTGCGTGATGCAGCAACACTTGCAGAAGGACTAAAGATGGTGAATATTTTCAAACATGTCGGTTTGTATGTTTACAGAAGAAGCGCTTTGCTAAAGTTTACTTCATTACAACCAACAGATTTGGAGCAGACTGAAAAACTTGAACAATTACGGATGCTGGAAAACGGTATTAAAATTAAAGTAGTGGAGACTGAGTTCGATAGTTATTCCGTTGATACTCATGAAGATTTAGAACATGCGAAAGCATTTTACAAAAAATATCTAAAGAAAAAAGAAAAGTGATAACGCAAATTATTCCCAAAAGAATTTTGTTAGCGAATATCCCGACCCCAATTCAAAAAATTTCATTCGAAGGAAAAACATTTTTTATGAAGAGGGATGACTTTACCGGAATAGAAACTTCGGGAAATAAAATTCGCAAACTTGAGTATCTCCTTTATCAAGCAAAAAAAGAAAAAGCCGGTTACGTTTTTACCTGCGGCGGAGAACAGTCGAACCACGCACGTGCAACAGCTTTTGCCTCAGCTTCATTGGGAATGAAAAGCAGATTATTCCTCTGGGGGAAAAATTCTGATAATGCTGATGGAAATCTTTTTCTCGATAAAGTTCTCGGTTGTGAGTTCCGGTTTCTTTCTAAAAAAGAATTTGGAAATGCAAACAAAATTATGGCGGAAGAAAAATTAATATTGGAGAAAAAAGGGGAGAAGGTTTTTGTTATTCCCGAAGGCGGTTCTTCTCCTCTTGGAATTTGGGGATATATTCATGCGATAGAAGAAATGCAAGCTCAAAATATTTTCAAAAAATGTAATGCAATAATTACAGCCTCCGGTTCTGGTGGAACGACAGCGGGACTGTTAGTTGGCGCGCTTCTTTTTAAATCAGACCTTAAAATCTTTGCCGTAAACGTTCTGTATCCCAAAGATGAAATTAAAAACAAAATTTTATCTCTCGCAGAACAAACAATAAAAGAATTTCGTTTACCGGTAAAACTTGACGAGAAACGATTAGAGATTTTAGACGGCTATTCGAAAGAAGGCTACAAACATATAACCAATGATAAACTTTCGCTTATAAAAAAGTTCGCCCGTTCTACGGGAATAATTTTAGATCCGGCATATACCGGGAAAGCATTTAAGGCGTATTACGATAATTTTTTATCCGCGAGGACACCCAAAACATTATTTATTCATACCGGCGGTTTGTATGGAGTTTTTTCTAAAAGGAAGAAATATTTGTTAAATTATGACGAGTAAATTTGATCGTTATGCAATGTATCTTTTGTGATATTGTCAAAAAGAGATCTAAAGCAGAAATTCTGTTTGAAGATGATAGTATCATTTCCTTTCTCGATATTAATCCCTTCAATGTTGGACATTCGCTCGTCATCCCCAAAACACATTATGAAAATTTTCTTGAACTTCCCCCTGATCTTTTTGGAGGAATATTATCGGTTGTTCAGCGTCTTGCAATTGGAGTGATTAACGGGCTTCAAGCGGACGGGTATAACATATTATCAAACAACGGAAGGGCAGCAGGGCAGTCGGTTTTTCATTGTCATTTTCATCTTATTCCGCGTTTTAACACAGACGGGTACAAATTTAAAATGGATTTGAAAAAATATGGCAACGGTGAAATGAACATGATCGCGGAAAAAATTAAATCAGCTATTAATAACCTGGCATAGCCAGGGCTCAATGGTGTTAGAAATGAATGATTGAGTGATTGCATGGTTGAATGGAAATCAATTCAACTTAAAATAATTTGAAGTATTGACCATTCATCCTTTCAATTTCATTCATCCATACTGTTAGGTTATTTAGTCTTTAAAATATTTATACTATTTTAAAATGAATTTTATGATTAGTTATTTATTTAATCGGAGTTTATTCTATGGAAAGAAAAATCAGAGTGTTAATTGCAAAAGCCGGACTTGACGGTCACGACCGCGGAGCAAAAGTAATTGCCGCCGCATTGCGCGATGCCGGAATGGAAGTTATTTACACCGGTCTGCGGCAGACTCCCGAAATGATAGTTGAAGCCGCTTTGCAAGAAGATGTTGATGCTATCGGCATTTCGATTCTTTCAGGCGCTCACATGACGATCTTTCCGAAAATTCTTACTTTGATGAAAGAAAAGGGAATGGACGATGTCCTTTTAACCGGCGGTGGGATTATTCCCGAAGAAGATATCAAGAAATTAAAAGAACTCGGCGTTGGCGAGTTGTTTACTCCCGGAGCGACAACTACCGCAACGATAGATTACATAAAAGATTGGGTTGCTAAAAATCCAAGATTGTAAATTTAATTGGGAGGTTCTATGAAAAATGTGTTTGTGCTTTTTTCAGTTTTTGTTCTTTCGTGTTCACTTATTGCTCAACCGGTATTTAAGAAGCAAATTTCTTTTCTTGATTTCAATGTGCGGAATCCTTCGTTTATTGAAACTGGTGATTATGGATTTTATCCATATTGGTTTGGATCTGCCAACGCCCTTCTTTTTGAAGGATATAAAGATCCAGTTCACCCACAAATCTTCACATTAAAATATGATCTTGAAAACGATTCTTTTTATACCCCTACCCAAATAACTTTTTCTAAGGGAAGTTGTATTAATCCTTGTGGTGTATTTGCACCAATTGGAAATATTTCGGAAATGGACAGAGTAATTTGGCAGACAAACGAAAATGGGAATTGGGATATTGCTTATGGTGAATTGTTCGGAGATACTTTACGAAATGTTCGTTTTATTGCGGGAGATTCTCTTTTTGATGAAATCAATCCCAAATCAGTGGTTCAGGATGGTGGATTTGGTTTTGACTTTGGGATTACATATGAAAAAGAGGGCTCGGTTTATTTGTATTATGAAGTTGATACGCTGAAGGTGTCTGAAAAAATATTTGATGCTTCTGGTATAGATTCATATGAGTATAGCAGAGCTTCGGGTGTGCTTTCAGTCGGATATGAAGGTAAAAATTATTTTGGAATAATTACGGCGGTAAAGAAATTTCAAAATAATGACAGCAGAGCCGTTTATAAAATTAAGTCTTCAAGCACCAGTAATTGGAGTGACGAAAAATTTATATACGATTCGGCTACGACGACTACAGCTGCGAAGGCAATACAAGGTTGGGGTCAATATATGGTATCCTTCGAAACAATTATTGAAGGTAAAAGAACATTGAAATATTTCCCTTACTCCGCAGATTTGGGACGCCCGGAGTCAGCCGAAAATATTTCTGATTCGAGTTATGAAACTTTCAATTTCTCTTTTAAACCAATTATGATTGTAGGAAAAACTCTTGCTAAATCTTTTTATGGTTTCGGGCAAAACATTTATCAAGTTAAAAAAGAAGAGAAGAATTTTTTACATCCCTCTTATTATAGCGTTTTTACCTATCCTTATAACGATTCATTGATCGAAATAAAAGTTAGTGAACCAAAAATTACAACTGCGAATGTTGGAATTAATTATTATTTGAAAGCCTATTCAGTTTGGGAAGATAGCAGCGATAAGGGTACTATTCAATTATTTGGCTCTTCAGGTGAATATCCGGTAGGCGGAATTGAAAATGAAACTACTCCCCAGGATTTTACGCTTTACCAAAATTATCCAAATCCATTTAATCCCGAAACAGTGATCAGTTTTCAGTTATCAGTGAGCAGTAAGGTGAGTTTAAAGGTATTTGATGTTTTGGGAAGAGAAGTTGCTACGTTGGTTAATGAAGAAAAACCGGCAGGAGAACATGAAGTTCTATTCAACCCTCAACTAACAACCAACCACCAACTACTCTCCAGCGGAGTTTTGTTCTATCAATTAAAGGTAGGAAACCGGCTGCAAACGAAAAGTATGCTGCTGTTGAAATAATTTTTTTTAATAGGATTTATTAGTTATTCACCATATATTTAACTGTGTTTTTTGAAAAGATGGGTATCTGTAAAGTTAGGATCGAAACTTCCGCCAAATCGGAAGCAAAAAACTCAAACACACATTCGACACCGTTACTTTCATCCGCTTGTTGTGGATTCTTTTATTGACCGTTGATAAACAAGAGCATGTGCTTTTCTTCTCCTCTGATTTGTTTACCTCATTAAAGAAACAGTTCTCGCTTTTATATTTTTTTAACAAATTGAACGGAGTTCTATATGAATATTTACGTTGGTAATTTATCGCGTGAAGTATCTGATGAAGACTTAATGACGGAGTTTTCAGCTTACGGAAAAGTCAAATCAGTAAAAGTAATCAGAGACCTTTTTAGCGGAGACTCAAAAGGTTTCGGTTTTGTCGAGATGGTTGTTGCTACCGAAGCACAAAAAGCTATTGACGAATTGAATACCAAAGAAGTCAAAGGCAAAAAATTGGTTGTAAACGAAGCTCGCCCTAAAACTGATGACAGAAGAGGCGGAAGCGGTGGTAGTCGCGGCGGATTTCGCGGCGGAAGCGGCGGTGGAAACCGTGGCGGCGGTAGCGGCGGCTTTGGCGGTCCTAGGAAAAGATTTTAATCTAATTTCTAGCTCTTAAATTCAGGTTATTCAGAAGGTTAAGATCTTTAGTGATTGGACTTTTGGATAACCTTTTTTTATTTTTTTTCTTCAATGTTAGCCACCTCTGCATTTTGATAGCCAGAAAAGTTAGGCTCATAGAAAATCACTATCGCTAACATGTTAAAGAGAATTACTATCGAATATTGAACAAAGCCCGCCAGAGGCGAGCGAAGTTAATACAATCCAAAGTTCAACTGCACTATTCGAAATTCCTTGATCGATGGTCATTATTCATTTTCTTCTTTAGCTTTTTTTCCCAAGCTGGGAGTCGGGAAAAATGTAGAAAGTTTAAGGTCTACTTGTAATCTATGTCATAGGATATCGAAGTTGAATTTCTTTTAAGATAATTTTAAGAGAGTAATTTCACCGAACATTTTAAATTGGTTTGAATTATTTAACGATTCATTAAATAAAAACGGAAAAATGAATAAAACCCTTCATCAATTATACATCGGTCTCTTTTTTTTCATCGGAATAACCTCTGTAGCGATCCTTTTGATAAACAGTTATTCTTATTACACTCTACCTTTAACAGAACGAGTATTTTCAAGTAGTCACTCCTTTTTTAAACCAAGCGGCAGCATCGGGCATGGACTCGGCATTCTTGGCACTTTAATGATGATTTTTGGCGTAGCTGTCTATATGATAAGAAAGCGAACACGAAAATTATTTCATTTTGGATATTTGACCAACTGGCTCGAATTTCACATTTTTCTTTGCACTTTGGGACCCGTTTTTGTTCTTTTCCACACTGCTTTTAAATTCGGCGGAATTGTAGCCGTTAGTTTCTGGAGCATGGTTGCTGTTGTTGCAAGCGGTGTTATCGGAAGATTCATTTACATTCAAATTCCAAGATCCATACAAGGACAGGAATTGGATTTTAAGGATATTCAAAAAATGGATGAAGAACTTTCTGTTCGATTAAGCAGCGAGTATAAACTTTCTGCATCGCTGATTGATTCTTTTGAGCACCATTTCAAGTTACAAAAATATGCGGGACTTTCATTCTCGAAAAGTTTCAACGTTATGCTTGCCGATTATTTTGCTTTAAGAAAATTGATCCCTCAGTTGAAAAAATCTTTACATGAATCAGGAATCACTAATACACATGCTATTAAAGAAATTATCAAACTTTTCAAAGCGAAAATTACGTTAACAAGAAGAATTGGACTATTGCGTACCATGCAGCGATTATTCAATTACTGGCATATAGTCCATTTACCGTTTGCCATTATTATGCTGGTGATTATGATCGTTCATGTTGCCGTGACAATGGTTTTTGGATATAAGTGGATTTTCTAACGATGGAAGTTTTAATTGAAAATATTATCATTTACGGGTTCATTTTCGGAATAGTTTTTTTAGTGATGTTTATTTATTTGAAGAAGACGAAGAAGCGTTCGCAAAAAACCGAAGAAAAAATTGTTAAAGCAAAAGAATATGGTTTTTACGAACCGGTTTCTCTGCATCCTGTAGTGAGCGTAGAAAATTGTATCGGAACCGGCGCTTGTATTGAAGCGTGTCCCGAGAAAGATATTCTTGGTTGGGCTCACGGAAAAGCCAAAACGATAAATACATCCCGGTGTGTAGGACACGGGGCTTGTTTTCATGCTTGTCCGGTTCTTGCAATTACACTCTGTATTGGAACGGAAAAAAGAGGAGTTGAACTTCCTCATATTAGTCAACAATTTGAAACCAACATCCCCATGTTGTTCATTGCGGGAGAACTTGGCGGAATGGGATTGATTAAAAATGCCGTTGAACAAGGGAAGCAGGCAGTTGAAAATCTTACCAAGAAATTAACCAAATCTTCCAAAGCAGACTACGATGTAGTTATCATCGGTGCCGGTCCGGCAGGGATAGCAGCAACTTTAACAGCGAAAAAGAATAAGCTTCGATTTCTTACTCTTGAGCAGGAAACACTTGGAGGAACGGTTTACCATTTCCCTCGCTCCAAGATCGTTATGACGGTACCGCTCGATCTTCCATTATATGGGAAAGTAAAACTTTTTGAAACTTCCAAAGATGAGCTCATCTCTATTTGGATGGATGTTTTAACAAAAAATACTATCACCATCAATCAACAGGAAAAAGTCGAGAACATCGAAAGATGTGAAGATTACTTTGAAGTGGTTACTTCAAAAGGGAGATACAAAACAACCGGCGTTGTGCTTGCCATCGGTAGAAGAGGTTCTCCGAGAAAATTGAATGTACCGGGAGAAGAAAGGGAAAAAGTTTATTACCGTTTATTAGAACCGGAACATATAAAGGATCAAAAAGTTCTTGTAGTTGGCGGTGGAGATTCCGCCATTGAATCTGCAATATTGCTTGCCGATGAAGGCAACGAGGTTACTCTTTCTTATCGGTCGGAAAGTTTTTCTCGAATAAAGCCGAGGAACTTAGAAAAAGTGAAACAATATAGCGATTCAAGAAAAATCAGTGTTATTTTTAAATCAATTGTAAATGAAATTACCGATACTGAAGTTCACCTCTCCGTGGAAGGTTACAACCTCCCCCAAGTATTAAGTAATGATTTGGTTTATATTTTTGCAGGCGGGGAACTGCCAACAAAATTTTTAGAAAAGATCGGTATCGGCATCTCTAAAAAATTTGGCGAAGCAATATTATCACATAAGAATAAATGATGAAAAAGAATTTTATCTCGCCGTTAGTTTTGTTGATCATTTTGACAGCATCAGTTTCAGCTCAAATTTCTCCCGGTAAACTTGTCCAGGCTCATCAAAATTTGGAAGGCTTATCAAATTGTAGTAAGTGTCATGAACTTGGTGATAAAGTTCTTAACTCAAAATGTTTAGCGTGTCATAAAGAAATAAATACGTTAATCAAAGCCAATCGCGGATATCATGCATCTACTGATGTTCGAGGCAAAGAATGTTTTAAATGTCACAGTGATCATAACGGCAGAACTTTTGAAATTATTCGATTTAGCCAAAAGAGTTTCGATCATCAAAAAACCACTTTTAATCTCGAGGGAAAACATAAAGAACTTAAATGTGATGATTGCCATCAAACAAAATTTATTTCGGATAAAAAATCTTTTGCTCTACGCAAAAACACTTTCTTAGGTCTCTCCAATTATTGCAAAAGTTGTCATGCCGATGTACATCTTGGAGCGCTTGGTTCTCAATGTTCCAATTGTCATTCAACAGAAGGATTTAAACCGGCAAAATCTTTCGATCACAATAAAACGGCATATCAATTAAATGGAAAACACAGCGAAGTAAAATGTGATAAATGCCATAAGATTGAAAAACGAAACGGTAAGGATTTTCAGAAGTTTAAAGGAATTCAATTTACATCTTGCGAGAATTGTCATAACGATATCCATCAGGGAAAATTCGGAAAAGACTGCCAGAAGTGTCACGTAACCACAGGATTTGGGCAAATAAAATCGGGACAATTCGATCACAACAAAACTAATTACAAATTAATCGGCAAACACATTGAAGTTAAATGCAACAGTTGCCATGGGAGTAATGTAACAGCAAAGCTTAAACATACGCTTTGCCTTGACTGCCACAAAGACTATCACAAAGGCTCATTTGTTAAAGAGGGAAAGATAAAAGACTGTACGGAGTGTCATACTGAAAAAGGATTTACCCCATCGCTATTTACTATCGAAACGCATAATCAGAATAAATTTCAGTTGATAGGAAGCCATTTGGCGGTCCCTTGTAAAACTTGCCATTTTAAAGAAGTAGAGAAAGAATGGCATTTTGTACAGCTTGGTCAAAGGTGTAACGATTGCCATAAAAATATTCATGGGGACGAAATAAAAGCGAAGTTTATTGGAAATAATGAGTGCAGTAACTGCCACAACACAGAAACCTGGCAGAAAATTAATTTTGATCACGAAAAAACAGAATTCCGCTTATTAGGAAAACATGGAACGGCAGCTTGTTCAACTTGTCATGAGAAGAAAAAAAACAATGAAGAGATCACGATTAAATTTGCTTCGGTAACTACTTTATGTGAAGGCTGTCATCGTGATGTTCATGTTGCTCAATTTAAAGTTGCAGATAAAAATGATTGCGAAAGATGTCACACTTTTGATAATTGGAAACCTGTAAAGTTTGATCATGAAAAAACGAAATTTCCGTTAGCCGGCGGGCATCAGGCGGTTGCATGTAACGCATGCCATAAAAAAGTAATTGACGGTTCGGTAACTTTCATAAAATTTAAATTGGAAGAATTCAAATGCGTAGACTGTCACAAATAATAGTTTTTCTTCTTTTTGCCGGAAACCTATCAGCTCAAACTTCACCTCATGGGCTACTTAAATTTGATTGTTCGGATTGCCACATTTCAACAAGCTGGAAAGAGATACCTGCAGAGAAGAAATTCAAACACGAAGCGACGAAATTTGCGTTAGCAGGGCAACACAAAAATGTTGACTGTAAACAGTGTCATGCAACTTTAAAGTTTGGAGAGGCTCAAGAAGATTGCATTTCTTGCCATAAGGATATTCATAAAAATACTGTCTCTAGACAATGCAGTAATTGTCATACACCAACCGCCTGGTTGATTAAGAACATTACGGATATTCATCAACGTTCACGGTTCCCACTTCTCGGGCAGCATGCAAAAGCTGATTGCCAACGATGTCATACGCTTTTTGCAGAATTAAACTTTGAGCCGCTGGGTGTTAAATGTTACGATTGTCATAAACAAAATTTTGCTGCTACACAAAACCCAAATCATGCGCAATCCGGTTTCTCAACTGGCTGTGAATCGTGCCATAATTTTACCGATGCTAATTGGAGTTACGCTTCATTTGCGCATGATAAATTCCCTTTGATTGGCGGGCATAAAATAGGTTATAAAATAACTGATTGTAAAACGTGTCATACAAATGCTCCAATTTATACCGGACTATCACAAGACTGCTACTCATGTCACAAAACTCATTACGAACAGACAACCAATCCAAACCATATTTCAGCATCTTTTAGTACAACATGTACAACTTGCCATACAATAAACGGATGGAAGCCATCTTCTTTTAACCATACACAGTATTTTGTATTAGAGGGAGCTCATACCCAACTTGATTGTAATAAGTGCCATAGTACTTCTTATAAAAATACTCCAACAGATTGTTACGGCTGCCATAAAACAACCTTTGAGGGAACCACTAATCCTAATCACGTTGCGTCTCAATTTCCAACTGATTGTACCAAATGTCATACTACTTCAGCATGGATTCCATCGAGCTTTAATCATGCATCAACTAATTTCCCATTAACAGGAATTCATGCAACCACGTCCTGTATTTCTTGCCATGCGAGTGGTTATGTAAATACACCAACGGACTGTTACAGCTGCCATAAAACTAACTATGAGAACACGACGAATCCGAATCACGTTACATCTCAGTTCCCAACAGATTGTAAAAAATGTCACTCAACATCGGGATGGCAGCCTGCAACGTTTGATCACGCAGCAACCCAATTTCCTTTGACAGGAGCGCATCTAAGTGTTGCTTGTAATCAATGTCATGCAAGCGGGTATGTAAATACGCCGAAAGATTGTTACAGTTGTCATAAAACAAATTTTGATAATGTAACAAACCCGAATCATATAACTGCAAATTTCCCGACTGATTGTACTAAATGTCATTCTACTACTGCTTGGAAACCGTCAACGTTCGATCACTCAACAACCCAATTTCCGTTAACAGGAGCGCATACAAGCGTAGATTGTGCAAAATGTCATGCAAGTGGTTACATAAATACACCAACTGATTGTTACAGCTGCCATAAAACAAATTACGATAACACGACCAACCCCAAACACAGTACGTCAGGTTTTCAGACGGCATGCCAGGACTGCCATACAACCACATCATGGGCAGGAGCAACATTTGATCATGACGGAAAATATTTTCCAATTTATTCCGGAAAACATCGTGGTGAATGGAATGTTTGTACTGATTGCCACACAAATGCAAGCAATTATAAGGTTTTTTCTTGTATAAATTGTCATGAACACAATAACAAGAGTGAGGTTGATAAAGATCATCAAGGAGTTGGCGGATATAGTTATGATAGTCAAGCCTGTTATAGATGCCATCCAACAGGCAACAGTGATGGTGCGTTTAACCATAGTAATTCGAGATTACCGTTGACAGGCTCTCATCTCACGATTCCTTGTGAAAATTGTCATCTCCCGTCAATCACAGTTGCCCTCTCGCCGGCTTGCTCAAGTTGTCATCAGAATAGTTTTACTAATGCAGCAAGTCCGAATCATCAACAAATCGGATTGTCATCTGATTGTAAATCATGCCATACGGCGGATGGATGGAAACCATCATCATTTAATCATGCGACAACAAATTTTCAACTTACAGGAAAACATGCTACGGCGCTTTGTTCAGATTGTCATAAGGATCAAACTACCGGCACGTCACAAGTTTGCAATGATTGTCATCAGACTAATTTTGCTAACTCTGTAAATCCAAATCATCAGACAACGGGATTGAGTACAGATTGCAAAACATGCCATACGGCGGATGGATGGGTACCATCAACCTTTTCTCACACAACAACAAACTTCCAGCTTGTTGGCGGACATACGAAAGCAATCTGTTCGGATTGCCACAAGGGAAAAACAACGGGTACTTCACAAATTTGTAATGATTGCCATCAACAAAGTTTCGTAAATTCTGTAAATCCAAATCATCAGACTTTAGGTTTAAGCACAGATTGTAAAACATGCCATACAACGACGGCATGGATACCGTCGTTCTTCGACCATGCGGTTACAAATTTCCCGCTTGCCGGTGGACATTCGAAAGCCGCATGTTCAGATTGTCATAAGGGAAAAACGACAGGAACCGATACGCAATGTTTTTCTTGTCACAAATCAGATTATGATGGAGTCCTAGACCCAAATCACGTTTTATCTAATTTTTCTACGGATTGTACTACATGTCATTCAGCTACAGCATGGACGCCGTCAACATTTAATCATTCACAAACTAAATTTCCTTTAACCGGCGCGCATACAAGCGTGGATTGTACGAAATGCCATGCAGGCGGTTACACTAATACACCGACAGATTGTTATAGCTGCCATAAAACGAAATATGATAACACGACCAATCCAAAACACAGCACATCGGGTTTTCATACGGCTTGCCAGGACTGTCATACAACCACAACATGGGCAGGTGCAACATTTGATCATGATGGAAAATATTTTCCGATTTATTCCGGAAAACATAGAGGAAAGTGGAATTTGTGTTCTGAATGCCATACTTCCGCTTCAAATTACAAAGTATTTAGCTGTATCAATTGCCATGAGCATAACAACAAAGCTGAAGTGGATAAAGACCATAATGGTGTGAACAATTATTCTTATGTAAGCTCCGAGTGTTATAGATGCCATCCTCAGGGAAGGGATCCCGGACAAATCAAAGGCTTCATCAAGAGCATAGAGAATTAATGAGGATCGAGACACTAAAATATTTTATTTATTTCATAATAATTTTTGCGGTAGAAACTTTTTCGCAAATACAAATTGAAAAAAGAGAAGGAACCGTTACTTACCAAACACCTCAGAATGTTTATGTAAAATTTGTGACTACCGAAAACCTTAACGAAAATGATACGCTCTTCATTTTAAGGTCAAATGTGCTGGTTCCCGCAATTCAAGTGAAATTTCTTTCAAGCAAATCTGTTGCCGGTGAAAGAATTAATGACGTTTCTTTGAAGGAGAATGAGCCAGTTTTTTGTTTTGTGAGTGTCGCAGAAAAAAAAGAAGTAAAACTTCCGGGAGGAGAAACATTAGATTCTTTGTCCTCTCCAGCAGGGAGTAAAGCTGTACGAAAAGATTCAAAATCAAAAAATTATTTCGGCAGATTTTCAATGCAGTCTGTTTCGCAATTTGATAATGTTAGTAGTCGTGGTGATATGCAGCGGTGGAGATATTCGCTTTCTTTTTCAGTAGATAAAATAGCTGATTCAAAATTCTCCTTCTCTTCCTATATCAACTTTGCGTACAACGTGAAAGACTGGCAAAAAGTGAAAAAAAATGTCGGGCAGAGTTTGAAAGTTTATGACTTAGGAGTTTCCTATGAACTTTCACCGCAATCGCTGCTTTGGTTCGGCAGACATTTAAATTCCCATATTTCAAATGTTGGAACAATTGACGGGGTTCAGTATGAATATAATTTCACCAAATATTATACCGGCGCCATTTTAGGTTCTCGTCCAAATTTTACTGACTACGGATACAATGCAAAATTATTTCAAATTGGGGGGTATGTCGGGAGAGTTGACTCACTCAGATCTTCTACGATGGAAAACACAGCTGCGGTTTTCAACCAGACAAACAATTTTAAAACCGATAGGCGCTATTTTTATTTGCAGCACACGAATGATATTTTTCCCAAAACTTATTTCTTCGCTTCTTCCGAAGTTGATATGTTTAAGAAAGTGAACGGGGCAAATAAAAATTCGGTAAGTCTCACAAGTATCTTTTTCTCAATCCGGTATTCGCCGGTTCAATTAATTTCTGCCTCGCTAAATTACGATGCAAGGAAAAATGTGATTTACTACGAGACGTATAAGACCCTGCTGGAATATCTAATAGAAAATGAGATGCGTCAAGGATATTCAGCAAGCATTTATGTAAAACCTAGTTCGCAACTTTCAGTTACTCTTCATGCCGGATACCGATTTCAAAAGCGGGATACAAAACCATCCAGAAATTTCGGGAGTACGATTTCTTATTATCAAATTCCCTATGTAAAAGTTGATGGTAGCCTTTCTCTGTTAAAGTTGATTTCGAGCTATTCTGAAGGAGCACAAATCGCTTTTCGTATGAGTAAATCTCTTTGGAATGACGATATTTATTTGAGCGGAGAAATCCGTGACATTAAATACCGGTTTATCAATAATCCGCTTGCGATGCATCAACTTATTGCCGGAGTAGATATGTCAATACGCGTCCCTTATAACATGTATGCGTCATTAAGCTATGAAGGAATTTTTGAGAAGAAGAATACCCAGGGAAGTTTTTTCATAGATTTGACCAAACGTTTTTAGACCACTCAAGATGGCGGATAAATTCCGTTTTATGAACTCCTTATGAATTGGTTATTAAAAGATGAAAATTTTGATTGTTGAAGATGAGATCGGTATTGCCAATTTTCTTCGAGATGGGCTTGAAGATGAGAATTATTCTGTTGATGTTGCTTTGGATGGGAAAAGAGGTGTTGAACTTGCAACTACAAGGATTTATGATCTCATGCTCATTGATTGGATGCTTCCAGGTATTTCAGGGATTGATATCACCAAACAAATTCGCAAATCGAATAAAAAAGTTCCGGTTATTTTTCTTACTGCAAGGGATGCACTGCATGACACGGTGATGGGATTGGAAGCCGGTGCAAATGATTATATTAAAAAGCCCTTTCAGTTTGAAGAACTTCTTGCACGCATAAAAGTGCAATTACGCGAAGATCATGAAGAATTAACAACTCTCTCATTTGATGATCTAACGCTTGAGACTACAACGCATCAAGTTTTCAGGGGTGGAACGGAAATTAATCTAACAAAAAAAGAATTTTTGCTCCTCTACTTTCTTTTAAAGAATAAAGGGAAAGTCTGTACAAGAAATGAGATCATCAAAGAGGTTTGGGAAATCAATTTTGAAACAGATAGCTCTTCACTCGATGTTTATATTAATTTTCTTAGAAAAAAACTCGAAACAAAAAAGAGTGGAAATATGATCCAGACCATTAGAGGCATTGGTTATATTATCAGGGAACGTGAGTGAACTTTACTTTACGAAACCGGATTGCAGCTTTCAATTCCCTTGCAACTGCAATCTTAATCTTGATACTCTTCTTTACAATCTATTTAGTTATTGACGGCTTTGTTTACGAAAAGATAGATGACGAATTAAAGGAAGAATCTTTAGAGTTCCTCGCTGATTATAATGTAGTTGATGGAAAATTTATTTTCAAACATCCATTTTCGTGGGCAGCCGGTGGGCATGGCAACGTAGAAGTCAACCCTATCTTCGTTCAAGTAATGGATACGAGCGGATCCATTATTCAAAAAACTTCAAATTTACTTCAAGAATCTTTGGTTTATTTAGATACTACAAAAATTGAAATATTCTTTTCATCGAATCTTAATGGTAAACCGATTAGGCAATACCAAACACGGATAATAACCCATGATAAAAAATATATTGGAACAATTCTCCTTGCAATTCCGCTAAAAGAAGCAACGTTGGTTTTGCAAAACCTTTTAATGGTTCTCGTCGTTTCCTATCCGATTTTCTTAATTGCGCTGTTCATCATCTCACGATCAATAGCCGGCAAAACAATTGAACCGATTAACAAAGTAATTACGATTGCAGAAAAAATCACAAAAGAAAATTTATCGGAAAGAATTCCTCTCCCGAAACATAACGATGAAATCTATCTGTTGTGTAAAAAAATAAACGAACTACTTTCTCGGCTGGAAGAAGCCTTGCTTCGTGAAAAACAATTTACCGCGGACGCATCACATGAATTACGAACGCCGCTTTCCGTAATCCAGGGAACGCTCGAAGTGCTGATAAGAAAGCCGAGACCACAGGAACAATATATAGCAAAAGTGTCCGACGTGATCAAAGAAACAAAAAGAATGTCCGATTTAATTGACCAACTTTTGTTTCTATCGAGACACGAAAATTCATCTGTTAAAGTTTTTATGCAGCCGGTAAATAGTAAAGAATTATTTGATAATTTGGAAGCACGCTATACTGACTTATTGAAAGCAAAGAATCTTACTTTAGAAAAAGTGATCGAGGAAGGTATTTCAGTAAAAGCTGAGCCTGCGATGTTAACTATAATGCTTGAAAATCTACTTTCAAACGCAATTAAATATTCAAACTCCGGAGGCAGAATCTATTTATCAGTTAAAAGAGTGGATAAGAATATCAGACTTCAAATAAAAGATACCGGTTTGGGTCTAGAGGAAGGGCAGCTCAAAAATATATTTAATCGTTTTTTTAGGGTGGAAGAGTCAAGAAATTCGTCTCCCGGTGGGATTGGTCTTGGGCTGTCAATTGTTAAGAAATTAGCTGAGCTTCAAAAAATTTCGATTCTGGTAGATAGCAAGATGAACGAAGGAACGACATTTACTCTCATCATTCCATAGACACCTTGAGGATCACTATTGCTAACATGTTAACGATAATTGGATAACAAAGTGAAGACTATTTGTATTTCACTTCATTCATGCTTCTAAATTATTTGTTCAATAAATAATTTCTAATTCCGCACAACCATAAATGGATTATGCTGCAAGAACAAATTCCGCGAAAGCGGAATACTAAATAATATCATGGTTTCCGATGATTTTTTCATTCAATTATTCCATCATGCCAACTTCAATCATTCCTCCAAAGTTATTTGGTGTTTGTTTTTATGATGTCCGGTGTGTCCTACTTATTGCGAGGTTTGTCCGGATTAGAAGTACTTTATTTAAGTTATTAGCAGTCCTGTTCCTTCTTTCACGTTTGAAGGGAATCCGGTGAAATTATAGTTGCGCTTCGTTGAAAAATTTTCTTATTTTGGTGAAAACAAAAACATAATTTTCACGTAAATGAAAAAAACCTTAATCATCCTTTCACTTTCTATTTTTACGCTGACACTTTTTTCTCAGCAGAAAAAAGAGACTTCCCTTAGATTTCTCCCACATTGGATTCCGCAAGCTCAATTTGCCGGCTTCATCATTGCCTATGAAAAAGGTATCTACAAGAAGTACGGACTAAATGTTGAGTTGTTAACCGGTGGACCGAACCGATCATCGCTGGATTGGCTGGCGGAAAAAAAAACTGAAATATGTGCCGCCTGGCTTTCCTCTGCACTTCAAGTTAGAGATAAAAACGTAAAGCTGATTAACATAGCTCAACTCATTCAAAAATCAGCCTTGATGTTGGTCGCAAAAAAGGGAAGAGGGATAAACACCATTAATGATTTGAATGGAAAGAAAGTTGCCATGTGGCAAAAAGATTTCAAAATACAACCCGACGCACTGTTTAAGAAAAACGGTATAGATGTAATACCTTATCCACTTTCCGAAACACAAGACATTTTCATCCGTGATGTTGTTGATGTTACTTCGGTAATGTTGTACAACGAATATCATTTGTTAATAAACTGCGGATATGATAAAGGTGATTTGACAATTTTCAATTTTCAAGATTATGATCTAAATTTTCCAGAAGACGGGATATACGTGCTCGAAGATTTTTACAATAAAAATAAACAGGCGTGTCAAGATTTTGTGACCGCATCATTAGAAGGTTGGGAATATGCTTTCAACCACGAAGAGGAAACCCTTAAACTCGTAAAAAAATATTTAACAAAAGCGAAATACGCAGCCAATGAGATGCATCAACTCTGGATGCTGAGACAGATGAAAATTTTGTTTCAACCTTCAGGCGGGCAAAAAATCGGTGAGCTAAGAGAAAATGATTACGATAACGTTGTAAAGATACTTAAGGAAAGCAGTAATATCAAACAGAGTATTTCATTTAAAGATTTTTACAGGTCACTCTATGACTCACCTTAGAAATTCTTTAGCCGTCAAATTAGTCTTTTCAATTCTAACGGTTATCGGTATTATCTTTCTCTTTATTTTTGGGAACAATTTTTTACGCTCCAGGGAAATATTACTGAAAAATGTTAGTTCAAATGTTGAACACCTTTCTGATGCCACGGTTAACAAAATTGAAATAATTTTAAGTAAAGTAGAGCAAGTTCCTAAAACGATAGCCTATCAACTGGAAAATTCCGCATTAACTGAAAAAGAAATTCTCAATCTGTTAACCACTTTCACGGCATCCACCGATGAAATTACCGGTGTTACCATTGCATTTGAACCTGACAAATTCCCGGGAGTGAAAGGTGAGTTTGCTCCCTATGTGTATAAGAACAAAGGGAAGTTAAAAACCGTCTACCTGAAATCTCCGGAAAATAATTACAAAATCAAGGATTGGTATTTAATCCCAAAAGAACTCAAAAAATCAATGTGGAGTGAGCCATACTATAACGTTGATGATGATTCAAAAATCCTTGCAACTTTTTCAGTCCCATTTTATTTAAGAAATAATGGAGACAGCATTTGTATCGGTGTAGTAAGCGCTGAGATTGACCTGCATTGGCTCAAACAAATTGTGAAAAAAGTGAAGTTATATAAAAATGGGTATGCTTTTTTAATCTCCCACGATGGAACTTTTGTAACGCATCCAACAAAAGATTTCATTATGAATGAAACAATTTTCAGTGTAGCTGAAAAATACGATGATTCAGCGCTTAGAAAATTAGGGCAGGCTGCGCTTCATGGCAAATCCGATTTTGTTTTACTTAAAGAGTTTCTTGAGAAAAAGAATATCTATCTTTATTACCGCCCTCTTGTTACTAATGATTGGTCGCTCGGGGTGATGATTCCGGAAGACGAATTGATGGCGGATCTGAACTCCTTGACGAGATATATTCTAATCTACAATTTGATGGGCGCAATCCTTTTAATTATTGCTATTACTTTTCTCGCAAACCGTATTACCCGGCCTCTTACTAAACTTGCCGCAGCAACTGACCAAATTGCTGCCGGCAACTTCGAGGTTGTAATTCCGGAAATGCATTCAAAAGATGAAGTTAGTCATTTGGCTGCTTCATTTAATTTTATGAAAATTTCATTGCGGCAGTATATTGATAATTTAATGGAGACGACAGCGGCGAAACAAAAGATGGAGAGTGAATTAAAAATTGCTCACGAAATTCAAATGGGCATTCTTCCAAAAATATTTCCGCCTTTTCCCGATCGTTCCGAATTTGATATTTATGCTGTTATCGAACCTGCTAAAGAAGTTGGCGGAGATTTTTATGACTTTTTCCTGCTGGAGAATTCTTTCCTTTATTTCTCAATTGGAGATGTTTCGGGTAAAGGTGTACCTGCTTCGCTATTCATGGCAGTAACCAAAACCCTTATTAAAGCTTCAACCACAATTGATCTTCCGTTAGATGAAATTATTTCCAAAGTGAATAACGATCTTTGCCGGGAAAACGATTCTTCAATGTTCGTTACAATCTTTTTCGGAAGAATAAATCTTAGAACCGGCGAACTTGATTTTGTGAACGCAGGTCATAATTTGCCATATATCATTCCGTTAAACGGCGGCGTTAAGAAGATTGAGAAGACCGGTGATATCGCTGTGGGTATAGTTGATAAGTACGAATATCAATTAGCAAAAGTTGTATTAGCTGATAATGATACACTCTTTCTCTATACCGACGGCATTACTGAAGCACAGAATATTTCGGATGAACTTTATTCGGACAAAAGGCTTGAAGAATTTTTACAAACGCAGAAATTAAGTTCCGCGAAAGAGCTCGTCATAAATTCGGTTAAAGAAGTTAAGCGATTTGTGGTGAGTGCTCCTCAGTCTGATGATATAACTTCTTTTGTTCTCAAATGGATCAAACCGATGGAGAATGATTAGTTGATGATTGAACGAGCATGTAGAGGTTATGAAATGGTTATCAAAAATTCACATGAGGAAGTCTCTCGTGCAATTTATGAATTTATCAATTTTTGTAATGAGCAGAGCATTGCGTTATCTACAATTTACAAACTTCGTTTAGCGATGGAAGAAATCTTAGTGAATGCAATAAATTATTCTTTTTTAGATAAAAATTTGCATGACATTCATATAAAAATAACCTACGATGCTGAGAGAGTGTGCATAGAGTTTCTTGATGATGGAATAGAATTTAATCCGTTAACGGCTCCTGAACCGAAGGATATCCCCTTAGATGAAAGAATACCCGGAGGTATCGGAATTTATTTAGTTAAAACCATGATGGATACTTTTGAGTATAAAAGAAGTAACGAGAAAAATATTTTAACAATATCAAAAAAAACAACATAACAAAAGAGGTTCACAATGGAAATGTCTCAACGTACAGTAAGCGATGTTTTTATCATTTCTCCAAAGGGAAATCTTGATTTCAACCATGCCACAAGTTTTCAAGAAAAGACCACAGCATTAGTTGAGGGTGGCGCGAAAAAAGTTTTAATAGATTTTTCTGAGCTATCATTTATAAGTAGTGCGGGTTTACGTGTGCTTATAGTTTTGGCGAAACTATTGCAACAAAAAAGCGGTGCGCTTGCTCTCTCCTCAATGAGTGAGCAAATCCAGGAGGTATTTTCAATCTCCGGATTCCATAAATTATTTTCTATCTATTCGACAGAAGATGAAGCGCTAAAAAATTTATAACAGAGGTTGTCCGTATGCACTTACAAAAACCAAAAAAACTTTTGAAAGGAGATACCATTGGAATAGTTTCTCCGGCATCTTCCCCTGATGATTTGAGCCGTATTAACAAAGGTGCTGCCTATTTTGAAAATCTCGGCTACTCGGTTGAAGTTGGGAAAAATGTTGGAAAATACTACGGGTATCTTGCGGGTTCTGACGAAGAGCGCATTGAAGATTTACACGCTATGTTTGCGAATAAAAATGTTAAAGCGATTATTTGTGTTCGTGGCGGATATGGTTCACCAAGGCTGCTGGACAAAATTGATTACCGGTTAATAAAGAAAAACCCAAAAATATTTGTAGGCTATTCAGATATCACGGCTTTGCAGCTTGCGTTTCTCCGAAAAGCAAATCTTGTAACATTTGGCGGTCCGATGGTAGCGGTTGATTTTCATGGCGAGATTAATCAATACACAGAAGAAAATTTTTGGCGGACAGTAACTTCGGTGAAAAAAACCGGTAAAGTTATTCTTCCGGGGAATGAACAACTTCAACAAATTACAAAAGGAAAAGCTGAGGGAGAAATAACCGGCGGGAACCTTTCGCTGGTTCTTGCGTTGTTGGATACCGTCTTTTTACCAAAAATGAAAAACAAAATTCTTTTTCTTGAAGATGTTGATGAAGCTCCATATAAAATTGATAGAATGTTGAATCAACTTTCTATTTCCGGTTTATTGAAAAAGATAGCAGGGTTAGTTTTAGGTGAATTTACAGATTGCGAAGAAAAAGATGCGGACAAAAAAACTTTACCTCTGCAAGAAGTTCTTCAAAAACATTTAGGTGATTTACGTTGCCCGGTTATTAAAAATTTCCCGCATGGACACCGGGAAGCAAATTTCACAATCCCTTTCGGTATTAGAACTAAGATTAATGCAGACAAAGGTTATGTTGAATTTGAAGAAGCAGCGGTTATTTAATTTTTTTTTCAACTTCAAATTGAAGATAACCGCTTTCTATGTAGCGGTATAAATCTGCCCCGGGACAGAGAGTTTTTGCAAAATCACGATGTGCTTTTATTGTCGAGGGATCAATTTGATATTTCTTACAGCAGTAAGCGGTCAGATTGATTAAAGCCTCTAATTGTTTGTCTGTAACCTTTTGTTCTTCAAAGTTACCTAAGCAGGTGATAAGCAAATGTCCTGCAGGATCATATTCGGTAGCGGTTTCTCCCGCTGTAAAAACATTTCTTCCTTCAAAAATATTTCCGTCGAAATCAATTAAGAAATGATAAGGTATGTCACTCCAATTGCGGGCTTCGCTCATTCCCCAAGTCTGAATATTTTTAATGTGTTGCTGGCTCGATTGTTTTTCCGAATTGAAAATCTCCCCTTCGTGATGAATTGTAATTCTCACCGGAAGCTGTGATTTGAATGCCTTTGGATTTGCCGCATTCCATTCCGTTCTTGAATGGATATAAAAGGAACTTGTAGAACAATTTATTGAGAGAAATAGAATAGCGCTGAAGAAGATATAAGTAAAATGTGTTTTCATTGTAAGTAGGTGAAGTAAGTTTTTGAAAAATATTTTTTAGCTAAACGGGCTGATACTTTATCCGGGAAAATGCCGAACAAAGTAGAACCGCTTCCACTCATCAATGCAAATTCTGCATGTAGCTCGAACATTTTGGTTTTTATTTTATTTAGTTCAGGATGTGCTGCAAACGTCACTTTCTCAAAATCATTTACAACACTATTCTGTAAGCTGGTCAGGTGTTCTACTGAATTTTTGTCAAGTGAGGAAAGAGAAAAATCCGGCACTTTAGGAAGAATGTTTTCATAAGCCCATTTAGTTGAAATGTGAATCCCTGGATTGACTAAGAGAATTGGCTTTGCAATTCTAAAACTGATGGGCCAGAGCATCTCCCCGCGCGAAGATGCAAAAGAAGAAACCGGGTGAAGGAAAAACGGAACGTCAGAACCAAGTTGAAATGCAAATTCTTTCAATAGACCTTCTTTAAGTTGAAGATCGAATAACTCATCCACAGCCAGCAAAGTGTTCGCCGCATTACTACTTCCGCCTCCAAGTCCCGCGCCAATCGGAATATTTTTTTCTAAAGTAATTGCTGCATTGAATACCATTTTTGAATGTTGCTCAAGCAGCCGTATGGCTTTTAAAACTAAATTGTTATTATCGTTAAGAATAAGTTCATTATTACAACTGAAGGAGAATCTCTCCGCTCTTTCAAAAGTTAAAATATCGTGCAGCTCAATTGGATAGAAAATAGTTTCGATATTGTGAAATCCATCATTACGCTTCGAAACAATATTTAGTCCGAAATTAATTTTTGCTGGAGAGTTAATTATTATTTTTTTCATCTAAAAGCTTTTTTAATTCTTTTGTATGCTTTGGCGAAGAACCACAACAGGAACCAATGAAAGCGGGATTCTTCCTTAAATAGGGTTTTGCTGCACTTGAATAGTTCTCCGGTGAAATTCCGCATTCAATTGTATCACTCTCAAAATCGCGGCTTCCGCAATTCAAGTAGAAACCCCATGATGTGTCCGCATTTATTCTGTGAAAAATTCTTTGGAACGTTCCCGGAGAGATGCAGTTCAACCCAATGGCGAGTGGAACAAATTCTTCAATCCGAGGAATAACATCAAAAAGATTTTCACCGCTTAGCAACATGAGTTCCGGTGTAAAGTACAAACTCATTATAAATGGAATGGAATTTTTACTGCAGAATTTTGAAATAAAAAGAATTTCATCCAGATGACTCTGCGTTTCATTCAGCACAAAATTGCATCCTGAATCCATCAAATATTCAATATGTTCGGCATGATTAATTTGTAACTCTTTTTTCGTGATAATTCTTTTAACCTGGTAACAATCTTCTGCCGGGGGATTTGAGCCGGCGATTAAAATATTTTTTCCTTCGACCGCTGATTTCGCAAGATTGACACTTCTTTTTACAAAATCACGGCAGATAATTTTCTCTTCTGAAGATTTCAGCGAAACCGGATTTGTCCGAAAAGTATTTGTTGTAATGATGTCGGCTCCGGCTTTGATATAGGCTTGATGCGCTTTCATTACTTCTTCGGGGTGAGTGATATTTGCATACGACATCCAAATCGTGGGATGAGGTTGAATTCCATTTAGTTGAAGAAAACTTCCCATTGCTCCATCAAGTAGAAGAGGGCGGCGCACTCTTTTAGCGAAAGAAAAAAGTAAATTTAAATTAGTATCTTGTTTTTGAGTCAAAGTAATTTACCACTTCATTTTCAATTCGTTTTAAATCAATTTGTCTAACGCACTCTAGATTATACGGACAAGATTTCTTCCAACATGGCGAGCAAAATAAATCAATTGGAAAAAGTTTTACGCCTCTTTCATACAGATCAATTTCAGTCCAACAGCTAAGCCCGAACCAAGCGATGACGTATTTTTTTAGCGCAATGGCAATGTGCATTCCAAAAGAGTCTCCGGTGATAATCAAATCGGCAAGATTTTCAAAGCAAACGCCCCGCCGTATTCCCATGGTGGCTGGAGTGTTAATGAGCTTGTCCCCGAACGGCGCCGCAATTAACTCATTTCGATCGGCGTCTTCTGGTCCGCCGAGCAAAATAATTTTATATTTATGATGGCTTAGTAATTGTTCAATAAGCTGAATGTGCTGCTCAACAGTCATTTTTTTATTTGGAAAAAGGTTTGAACAGCCGGTGTTGAAACCGACAACCAAATCACGCTCCTCCAACCCCACTTCATTTTTGTACTTTTGTTGGAACGTAAGCTCCTCATCGGAAAAATGAAAAACATAATCATTTCGTTCGTAATCAAGCTCGAGCGTTTCAGCCAGATAATCCTGCCCGGTTCGCAGATTCACTTTAAATTTTAAATGATCGTCCATGCCGAGTTGATAATTATAGAATGCGCCATCATTTAAAGGAATGATCTTTCCGTCAGCATTTAATCCGAATCCAAGTTTTTGTTTTGCGGAAACCGAATTTAACAAAGCTGCCGAACGTTTTGATTTATCAATGTTATACGCAAAATCAAATTCCATTTGTTGAAGAATAGAAAGTGATTCAAAATCATATTTAAAAACTTGATCAACATAAGGATTGTGTAAAAGCAGTTGATCAGCCGGTTTTAATGTTACCCAAAAAATGGAAGATTCTGGAAATTTCTTCTTTAAACTTTTTAGCTGTGCGGTCGTCATTAATACATCACCCATCGCGTCGAGATTAATAATTAAGATTTTCGTTCCCGTCGGAATATTTTCTTTGCAGCCCTGTTCCCAACAATTATGGTTCGGGAAGCATGGTTTGTAACCGTTAAAATTTTTACAGGAGGGGATTGGATAAAGATTTGACATAATGCTCTACAAATGGTTTTAGTTTAGTAATGACTTCTGCATAGGACAAATTTAATAAATTCGGTTCTTTCGTAACAACTATTTCATGTTTAGATTGATAAGGTGTCCATGGCAGATCATCAGTGTTATATTGAACATAAATACCAAACATCGGGACTTTGAAAGCCGATGCTAAGTGCACAGTTGAAGTATCTGGAGTAAAAAGGAAATCAAGTTTAGCTATCATTGCTGCAAATTCATCGAAAGAGGGGGAATAAAAAAGCGCTTCTTCCTTCACCGCAATCTGAATTGCATACTTCAAATCTCGAGAAGAAGAAATCAATAAAACATTCGCATCATAAGTTGAAAAAAATGAAAGCAGCTGCCGGTATCGTTCGACGCCCCAAAAACGAGCTTCGCTTCCGGCAGAAATGTTAACTCCAATAAGAAATTTATTCTCCTTGAATTTATTCGTCAAAAAAGTTTCCACTTTATCTAGTGATTCTTTTTTTGGTTGATAAACAATATTTATTTTCTCTTTTTCATAATCTAATTTGAACAATTTTAATAAAGCGAGATTCCTTTCCACAACGTGTGTTTTTGTCGGGTCAGTTTTTTCTACTGTGTGGGTATAAATTCTTGAGTTGGATTTCTTTAAACCGAATTTTAGGGGCACTTTCGCCAGAGCTATAAGGAAACTAACGGTGGTAGAAACATCGTCATGCAAATCAACCAAGGCAGCAAAATTTTCGTGTTCAATAAGTTTCAGCAGATTTAAAAAACTTGTTAACCCCTTATCGAATACAATGGTTTTGTCAACGGATGGGCAATCTTCAAAAACAATTCGGTTTATTTCACTTGCAAGAACAAAAACCTGCACTCCCGTCTTCTTTTTAATTTCGGAAAGTAACGGCGTAACTACAAGCGCATCACCAATTCTATTTAAGCGAACAAAGAGAACCTTTGCTCCTGGCATGATTGAATAATTCTCTTCTACGAATTTGCTCTTCCTGTTGAGAACAAGTAAAAGAGAAAGAAATCTCTTCTTAAGATATACCTCAAATCTTTTCATGGTGAACCAAAATATCATTTTTTAAAATGAGTTGAGCGACTTTCTCAATTATTTTTTCAGTTGGTAAGTTGAGAAAACACTCATGTTTGCGGGGACATATTAACAAATTGCACCCTATACAGTCAAGCTCTTCAAGCCTGATCCATGCATGTTTATCTCCGAACGGTCCTTGTAAATTCGGATCGGTGGGACCGTGCAGACTTAGTGTAGGTGTACCGATTGCAGTTGAAATGTGCATCGGACCACTATCGTTTGCAATTACTAATTTAGCGACTCGCATCAAAGCAGCTCCTTCTCGGATTGTAGTGTTGGGTGCGAGCAGAGAGGGGTGTTTCATTATTTTTTGAATAGCCAAGGCGTCATGGTAATCTTCAGGGCCCCAAACAATAAGAAATTTTGCATGATACGTTTCATAGAGAGTATCGCCTATTTCTGCAAATTTTGAAGCATCACATTTCTTTGAATCCCAGCCACCGCTTGGACTGAGCACAACAACAAAATCATTTACCGAGAAATTCTTATCGAAAAAGTCTTGTGCAAAAGCAATCTCTTTTTTATCTAGACCAAAGTGAAGATTGCTGGATTCAGTTTTTATCCCAATACTATTTAAGAATTCAATATGGAGTTGAGCCGCATGAAATTTATTCCGTTCAGCTGGACCCAATAAGTTATATGCGTAGGTTCTTCCTCTATAAGGAAAACCTGCGCGATATTTTGCACCGCTAAAACAAGTTATTGCCGCTGTTCTCGGGTTGGAATAAAAGTCTAAAACCAAATCATACTTGTTAAAGAATACTTTTGCGATAGTTTTGACTCCGGCAAAAGTTTCTTCTTTATTATAGATCAGGATCTCATTTATAAAAGAAAGATTTTCCAAAGCCGTTTTACCCGGTGGTTCGGTCAGGTAGTCAATTTTAGCCAGAGGAAACTCCTTTAACAAATTATCAAAGACCACTGTTGAGAGAATAACGTCTCCAATACCCCGCAGTTTGATGCAGAGGATTCTTTTTATTTTACCTTTCTCTATTTTCATTAAACTTCTTAAAAAGCGAATACTTTCTTATTTTGAGCGTGAACAGAAAAAAAATTTGTTGCAATTTACAATTTTTCAAATTCAATTGAATAAAAAATTTGCGTATGCATACCGTCCTTGAACTCTTAAATTTGACAACTCCTTTCTTTGAGCAAAAGGGGATTGAATCTGCCCGGCTAAATGCGGAATTGCTTTTAGCAGATGTGCTAAAATGCAAACGGTTAGATCTCTATCTTTCATTTGATAAACCGGTGAAAGATGATGAAGTTGATCTTTTTCGATCTCATGTAAAAAGACGTGGGCTGCGTGAACCGCTCCAATATATTTTAGGCTATGTTGAATTTTATGGACTTACTTTTTCTGTGAATAAGAATGTTTTAATACCGCGCCAGGAAACAGAAATACTGATTGAAACTGTGCTAAATTCTATTGATAAAGAAACGCATGTTAATATTATGGATATTGGGACGGGAAGCGGAATTATCGCGGTCGCTCTGGCGAAACATCTTCCGAATGCCGAAATAATTGCTGTTGATAAAAGTCCTGAAGCGCTTGTCGTAGCCCGCCTAAACGCAGACTCTCATAATGTCGCATCGAAAATTACCTATTTGCAGAACGATGTTTTAGCATTGTCTTTACCAATTGCTGAAAAGCAGGATATTATTGTTTCCAATCCGCCGTATGTTTCACTAAATGAATTTCATACTTTGCAAAAAGAAATCGTTATTCATGAGCCTGACTTTGCGATTACGGATTTTTCAGACGGATTAACATTTTACCGGAAAATTATAGCATCTGCGAAAGATTATTTAAAGGAAAAGGGGAGGATGTATTTTGAGTTAGGAGCCGGGCAATCGGTGGAAGTTAGATCACTCTTTGAATTGCACAATTTTTCAGCAATCACAATTACAAAAGATTATTCAAACATTGACCGGGTTATAAAAGGTGAATTAAAATGAGGGCGTTAGTTCAGCGGGTAAGCAGCGGCTCGGTTGTTATTGAAAGCGAAAATTATTCCGCTGGCATAGGTAAAGGGCTTGTGCTTCTTCTCGGAATAAAAACTACCGATACGATTGATGACGTTAATTTCGTGGCTGATAAATGCTGCAATTTGAGAATCTTTATGGATGGGAATGAAAAAATGAATCTTTCTCTAAAGGATATAAATGGAGAAATTTTACTTGTTTCTCAATTCACTTTATACGGAGATTCGCGAAAGGGGAACCGCCCTGGCTTTACTGATGCAGCAAAACCGGAAACTGCCATCCCGTTGTACGAAAAATTTATTGAAAGGTTAAAACAAAATTTGGGCGGCGCAAAAATAAAGACCGGTGTTTTCGGCGCAATGATGAAGGTGAATATCTTTAATGACGGTCCTGTTACAATTATGGTTGAATCACCGTTGATAAAGTAGATGGAAAAGAGCGCTCATCATATTCTTCTACTTTTTTTAGACGGTGTTGGTATCGGAAAAAATGATTATGACGTGAACCCATTTTTCAAATTCGGGTTTAAAACTTTTGAAAAAATATTTGGTGAAACCCCACATCTTGAAAATCAATCTTTATCAAACGGAAAAATATTTCTTTCTCCTGTTGATGCCTTAATGGGAATAAAAGGACTTCCACAAAGCGGCACCGGGCAAACTTCTATTTTTTGTGGAGTAAAAGCTCCGCAAATTATTAACCAGCACTTTGGTCCATTTCCCTATTCAACGCTAATTCCTATCATAAGGAAAGAAAATATATTTAAATATTTCTTTGATAAAAATGAAGGCGTCGTTTTTGCTAATGCCTATCCTCAAATATTTTTCGACTATATTGATTCCGGTAAAAAGCGGTTAAGCGTTACCACGTTGAGCTGTAACCTTAACGGAATGCATCTCAACGGCTATGATGATGTTGCTGCAGGCAATGCGCTCACGGCAGAAATTACCAATGCCCGCTGGAACACAAAACTTGGATACGATCTTCCTGTTATTTCGCCGCAGCATGCCGCAGAAAATCTTTTGAATATCGCTTGCAAGAATTCCTTCACCGCATTTGAATATTTCTTGACCGATCATCTTGGACACGGAAGATATGACGAAGATACAGCATCAACCCTCAATACACTTGATGAATTTCTTTATACTCTTTTCACCCAATTTGATCATGAGACGCTCTCAATCATTCTCTGTTCTGATCATGGGAATGTTGAAGATCTTTCAGTTAAGACGCACACTAATAATCCAGCTTTATTGATAACAGCAGGCTGCAAAGCGAAAATCATTTCAGAAAGTATTTCAGATTTATCCGATATCAAAAACGCAATTATTAAAAATTTATGCTAAAGCATTATCCGTTAATTGGTATTGCAATTAGTTTTATTCTTGGGATAATCTTTCAATCCGAATATCAAATCAGTTTTTATATTCTTGGCGTAGCTTTTCTCTTATCAATAGTTGTATCGCTTCTTTTCATTAAGCTTTTTGTTTCAAAGATTATCACAATTCCTTACATCGTATTTGCGTTAATCCCGGTTTTTTTCTTCGGCGCTCTTCTATATTTCCTCCAAAATCGAGATGAAATTAAGTATCCTATTAAAGAAAATTATGTTAAAGAGGTGAAGGTCGTTGGACGGATTTCCGAAATTGAGTTGAAGAGAAAAAACGATTTCAAGTTTAAGCTCGTCATAGATTCATTTTTTTATGGAGATAAAAAAATAACGGGGAATTATCTTGTTGTCTGCAGAGTTAAAGCTGATATGATAAAAAATTTCCGTAATCTTTACAATAAACTTAACCCGGGTAATTATGTTACTGTAAAAGGAGTGTACAGCCGTGGGAAAGGAATTCGTAATCCGGGTGAATTTGATTATGGGACATTCTTATTAAAGAAAGGCGTGACCGGGTATATCACTGCCAAAGCTGTGAAGGATGTTGAGATTCTTAATCCTGCAATTTCTTCTTTCCCGGCATTTATTTTTTCAATAAGAAAAAGTATGGCAGAGAGAATTGACGCGCTGCAAGAACCAAAAGCTGCGGGATTGTTAAAAGGACTACTCCTCGGAGACAAAAGTGAAATAGATAACGAAACTAAAATGGATTTTATTAATTCCGGTGTGGCACACGTGCTTGCCGTATCCGGTTTGCATGTTGGGTTTATCGCGATCATTTTTATCATTCTTTTCGGGCGGGCTAATATCTATCTTCGATCTCTTCTTACAATGACCGGTTTATTTTTTTTTCTCATCATCACGGGATTTCAAGCAGCGGTTTTGAGGGCTACAATTATGGCAATGGTTCTCTTTGTTGCCTCCCTAACCAACAGAGAAATGAATGTTTGGAATACACTTGCTATTGCCGCGCTGGCAATTTTATTTATTGATGTCAATCAACTTTTTACGCCGGGATTTCAACTTTCTTTTGTCGCTGTTATGTCAATTGTAGGACTCTATCCATATTTTTCAAACTTAGTAAATGAGCTGAATCTAAAAGATAAGTTTGTTAAAGCGATAGTGGGAATGTTTTTTCTGTCATTAGCGGCACAGATTGGAGTTCTCCCTTTTTCAAATTACTATTTCGGAAAAATTTCAATTATATCTCTCATCTCAAATTTATTTGTTATTCCGGGAATTTCAATAATTCTTGCAAACGGATTATTGACACTATTTGTCTCGTTAATTTCCTCGCAAGTTGCCGGCATTTATGCATCTGCCGGAGATAGTTTAATTGCGCTCCTTTATTGGTTGATAAAAATCTCTGCGACACAAGATTTTTCTTTCATCCGCGTGAACAATTTTACACTGCAAGATTCCCTGATCTTCTATTTTTTCTTATTTCTCTTAATTTTCTTCATGCATTTTATGAAGAGGATATGGACAAAAATACTTTTAACTATCCTGGTAACGGTGAACACGGTAGTTTTTTGTTCGCTTGATAATAAAAATATTTTGCCGGATGGAAAACTATCTGTAATGATGATTGATATCGGGCAAGGGGATTCATTCCTTATTAAATTCCCAAACGGCAAAACAATGTTGATTGATGCAGGGAGTTCGCAATTTAATTATGATAATGGCGAGCGTGTTGTTATCCCGCTGCTCGATCATCTTGGGGTTGGAAAAATAGATTACGGGATGGTTTCACATATGGATAATGACCATTTTGCCGGCTTTGTCTCGCTGGTATCGGAACAAAGAATTAAAAAAATTTTCAAACCGGATATGGACTCAACCGATAAAAACGATCTTTATTTTGAACAATTACTTGCCATTTATAATATCCATCCCAATTATTATCGTGATACTCTACTAAGCGAGGCGAATTGCCAAATCTATTTTCTGGCTGATACACACGTTTCCCCGCTGAAAAACTTTAAAATTAACGACAGGTGCGGCATTTTTAAGATTGTTTATGGACAAACTTCATTTCTTTTTGTCGGTGATGCACAAATAAAAGAAGAGCGATATTTAACTTCTCGATGGAAAGAGTTTTTAGATTCCGATGTTTTAAAAGCAGGGCATCATGGAAGTAAGACGAGTTCGGGAGAAAATTTTCTTAATTTTGTAACACCAAAGATTAGTTTAATTAGTGTGGGCGAGCAAAACAAATTTGGTCATCCATCGCGAGTTATTTTAGAACGATTGAGTAATCTTCACTCGAAGATTCTACGCACTGATTCTGAAGGTGCGATCATACTACAATCCGATGGTGATGTAATAAAAAAAATAAATTGGAAAAGCATTTAAAGTTTTTTCTACGCATAGTGCAGAATTAATTCTGCGCCACATAATTAATTAAATAAAAGAGAAATTATGAAAACACAAAAACCGGTTGTCGGAGTAATTATGGGAAGCGATTCTGATCTACCTGTAATGAAAGAAGCAACTGATATCTTACAGCAATTTAACATTTCAATTGAAGTAAAAGTTATCTCAGCGCATCGTTCTCCTGAAGTATTGGCGGATTTTGCGAAGTCAGCCCACAAGCGGGGAATGAAAATTATTATTGCCGGAGCTGGGGGCGCAGCCCACCTGCCCGGTGTTACAGCGGCTTTCACTCCGCTTCCTGTAATTGGAATCCCTATTAAAGCAAAATCATTGGATGGATTGGATTCACTTCTTTCAATTGTGCAGATGCCTGCAGGTGTTCCGGTGGCGACGGTTGGGATTAATCAAGCAAAAAATGCGGCATTATTAGCAGTGCAAATGCTTGCTATAAGTGATGGGAATCTTTTGAAGAAAATGATCGCTTATAAAAAGAAATTGAGTGAAGAGTCTCAAAAGAAAAATGAAAAACTTAAATTATAAGAATTTCTCCGGTTATGGTCGAACCAAGCTGTAACAGTTTTTCTTCTTCAAATTGATTTGCTAATAATTGTAAACCAATTGGCAAGTTATTTTTATCTTTTCCAATCGGGATGTTGATTCCCGGGATTCCGGCAAGATTTGCAGACGTAGTAAAAATATCGCTCAAATACATTTCGAGCGGATCAGAAGTTTTTTCACCTAACTTAAAAGCAGTTGTTGGTGTAGTTGGCGTTAGCAGCACATCAATCTTAGAAAAAACTTTTACGAAATCTTCTTTAATTTTTCTTCTTACTTTTTGAGCTTTTTTATAGTAAGCATCGTAATAACCGGAAGATAAGACATAAGTCCCGAGCATAATTCTTCGCTTCACTTCACTTCCGAATCCTTCCGAGCGGGAAGCATTGTACATTTCTTTCAATGAAGAACTTTGTTTTGAGCGGTATCCGTATCTCGCGCCGTCAAACCGTGCAAGATTTGATGAGGCTTCCGCGGTTGTTAAAATATAATAAGTCGCTATTGCAAACTCCGTGTGCGGAAGTGAAACTTCTTCAATGGAAAAATTCAATTCTTTTAATTTATGAATTACCAACTCAATTTGTTCTTTTATTTCTAAAGACAAACCTTCAACAAAATATTCTTTTGGAATGCCTATTTTTAATTTTTGCTTGTTATTGCCAAGCAAATTTGGATATACTTTTTTTTCTGCATTGATGGAAGTTGAATCACTTTTATCTTGTCCGGCAAGGACTTCCAGCGTAAGCGCGATATCTTCAACGGAATTTGCGAAAGGACCAATGCAGTCAAAAGATGATGCGAATGCAGTCAAACCAAAGCGGGAGACAAGTCCGTAAGTTGGTTTCAATCCGTAGATGCCGCAGAATGCTGCTGGCTGGCGTATAGATCCTCCGGTATCTGTTCCCAGAGCAACATCGCAAAGATTTGCCGCAACAGCAACAGCTGAACCGCCACTCGAACCGCCGGGCACTCTTGTTTCATCAAGAGGATTTTTGACTGCGCCGAAGGCTGAATTTTCATTTGAGGAACCCATCGCAAATTCATCGCAGTTGGTTTTACCGATGATGATCGCATCTTCGTCAAGTAGTTTTTGAACGGCTGTGGCAGTGTAAAGTGAAGTAAAGTTTTCTAAAATCCTTGAAGAGCATGTAAGCGGTTTATCTTTTATTGCGAGGACATCTTTTACGGCAATCACCATTCCCGCAAGTTTTCCGAAAGAACCGACCGCAATTTTCAGTTCAACTTCTGTTGCTTTTTGGATAGCTTCTTCTGCAAAAAGAAAAGTGAAAGCATTTAAGTTTTTTCTTTCCTCGATTCGTGAAAGAAAATTTTGAACGTTTTCAACTAAAGATAATTTACCCTCCTTTAGAAGCCGTAATTTTTCGGTATAATTTTTATAACTAATCAAAAAAATCCTTTTGCAGTTTTAGAGATGCAGATCGTGGGGTTTATTTCTTGTCGTCAACTGAATTTTTAATTTCTTCTTCAACTTCATTAAGAGATTTTTTAAACTCTTTGATCCCTTTTCCAACGCTCTGCAGCATTTCAGGTAGTTTCTTAGGACCGAAGAGAAGCAGAGCGACAACTGCAATTACAATAATTTCTGTTGCGCCGATATTTCCAAACATAAGTTAGTCTTTTTTTTCTGGTGGCTGATTTTTATCAGTTATTTTATTCTCGCCGGGGTCATCTTTTACGGCTTTCTTAAATTCCTTCATTCCTTTACCAATTCCCTGTGCAAGTTCGGGAATTTTTTTTGCGCCAAATAAAAGCACAAGTACAAACATAATGATAAGTATTTCCGGTAGACCGATATTGCTAAACATGGTTGATCCTTCTAGTTAATAAAATTTTGTAGTAACGAATTAAAAATCTGCAAGCCATCGGTTTTACCGAGCGACACATCGCTGCTTCGTTCCGGATGGGGCATCATGCCAAAGACGTTTCCGTTTTTATTCATAACCCCGGCTATGTTTTGCACTGAGCCGTTTGGGTTATACGTTTCGGAAATTTCTCCCTTTTTGGAAGAATATCTAAAAAGCACTTGATTATTCTGCTCAAGTGATTTTAATGTCTCTTCATCTGTAAAATAATTACCCTCGCCATGGGCTACGGGAGTCATCAACGTTTTTTTCTCAAGAGATTTTGTTAACAGTGAAACGTCGTTTACAGCGGTGATATAAATATCCTTACAAACGAACTTCAAATTCTTATTTTTGATAAGCGTGCCAGGCAATAAGCCACATTCGGTTAAAATTTGGAAGCCGTTACAAATGCCGAACACAACTCCACCTTTATTGGCGAAAGCGATTACTGAATTCATTATTGGAGAAAGTTTTGCAACAGCGCCGGTTCTGATATAATCACCATAAGAAAAACCGCCGGGAAGAATGATTACTTCACAATTTTGCAAATCGGTATCTTTGTGCCAAAGATAAACAGTCTCCAGGTCTAAAATATGTTTCAATACATGATAAGAGTCGTGGTCGCAGTTTGAACCGGGGAAAACCACAACGCCGAATTTAAACTTCATCAATTTCTTCTAAATTAATTTCAAAATCTTCCATTGTCGGGTTGCTTAAAAGTTTAGAACAAAATTCAGATACTTCCTTTTTCGCAGTTTCTTCATCGTTGACATTCACAAGAAATTCAACTTGTTTATCTATTCTTACATCCGCAATATTTTTAAATCCAAGTAAAACAGCGCCGTGTTCTGCCGCTTTTCCTTGCGGATCCAAAATTGATTTTTTCCGTTTGATAATTACTTTTGCCTTGTACAATGTAAACCTTATTTATTTTTTTATCTTCAAATAAACTGAGTTGAAAATACCAAAGAGAACAATGAAAAGAAAGATTAAGAACACTGCTCTTCCCTGGGTTAAAAAAAGAGCAGCTAAACTGAGCGCAATAAATGAAAAATGAAATGGTTTTTCTTTTATTCCGTGGATAGAAAAATGCGGTAGTGTTTCATAACGGAATTTGCTGACCATCAACATTGCTAAAGTGAGAACAAGAACAATTGTATAGAGATCATAAGAAAAGGTTAAGTTGTTACCTTCTGCAAAGACTAAAATGTAAGCGGCAATTGTTAACGCCGCGGTTGGAATTGGCAGTCCCACAAAATATTCTTTCTTGAAGCCAACTAATTGCGTGTTAAATCTTGCAAGCCGGAACGCGCCGCAAAGCAGATAAATTCCGGCAACGACAATTCCTAGTGTTTCAAATCTTTTCAGTCCGATTTCATAAATCAGAAAAGCGGGCGCCAACCCAAAACTGACGACATCTGAAAGAGAATCTAGTTCAACGCCAAACTGGCTGCTGGACCTTGTTATCCGTGCTGCCACACCGTCAAGCGCGTCGAATATAGCAGCCGCGCCGATCAACCATGCGGCTAACACATAATTTTGCTCCGCCGCTTCAATGATTGATAAAAATCCGCAAAACAGATTTAGTGAAGTGAATGAATTTGGGAAGATTCTTTTTGTTGGTTTCATATTTTTTAACGTCATTTCATCTGCCTTTGGCGGACGAATAAAATAGTTTCTCCTGCAAATACTTTAGCTCCTTTTTTTAATGAAGTAACAAAAGTTTCGGGTACAATCACATCAACTCGACTGCCAAATTTAATCATTCCAAATCTTTTTCCTGCAATAACGCTATCGCCTAAGTTGAGTTCGGAAACGATTCTTCTGGCTACGAACCCGGCAATTTGCGTGTAGAGCACTTTCCCGGTGCTTCCTGAAATCCCGATTTCATTTCGTTCATTTTTCTCGGAAGCTTTGTCATCATACGCAACCAGGTATTCACCTTTATGATATTGCAAATATTCAACTTTCCCGGTAATTGGAATCCGGTTAATGTGAACATTGAGCGGGGACATAAAAATTGAAATTTGCTTCGCTTTTCCTTGAAGAAATTTTTCTTCCGTAACATCTTTAACAAAAAGAACTGTCCCGTCTGCCGGTGAGATAACACAATTTTCATCAGTCGGTGTTACCCGTTCCGGATCCCTGAAAAAATTCAATGTGAAGAGAAGTAAAAATATAATCAATGAAGTAAGGGTTATCCGGATGGGGATTGAGTGAATAAAAAAGCTGACGATCGCAAGGATCAAGCAAATGGCAAGAACCATGCTTAGGGTCGTGTATCCGTATTTCGTAATCATTTAACGTTGGACGCTTTCTTGAAAAAGGTCAATATATTTTTTAATTTTTGATGGAGTTGACAACTCAAATTCATTTTCAGGTTCGTCTTTCGGAATTAATTTTAGCTTGTGAGGAGCAAACTGACCGAGCAAAACAATTTTATCTCCGCTTTTACCAAACGTGCAAGACAGTTCGCTTAAAAGTAAATTTCTTCGCTCAAAGTAAGATTTTAGGATAACGTTAACCTTAGTTGCTATTCTCTCAATCATTTTAAAATCTGCCATAGGAAGAATATTAAATGAAATAATGTGGTGATCGTTCAACTGATAATTGGAATCAGAACTGAGATAGTTTTCAAGAATCGGTACCTGCAGCGGAGTGTTTTTTGCCAGGGAAAACATTTTAGAGAAGGTTTTATTTGAAGTGTTCATGATCTTAATATAAAGAGGGAATAGTTCGGTTGGGGCTAATTTTAGATTGCCGTTTTCTAGAATGTTCTCAAATGCTATGGGGATATGATACTCTTTTACATATTCGTAAAAAAAAGCGCTTACCCTGGCAGAGAAGACACCGTAATTCTTAATTCTTTTCCGGTTGTTTTCGTCAATAACGAAAAAATCGTCAAACGTCAATTCAGTAACGATTTTGTTTCTTCCTTTATTATTTGAAATTTTTATATTACAATATAAATGAAGTTAGGCAAAAATTTATCAAAATTTTATAAAATCAGGGTATAAAAAGTCAATTGATTGTTTTATATTTGCACGAAAAGTAATACAAATGCTAAAAAAAAATAGTTCGGAGGTTCAATGAAAGGTGGAATGCAGGATATGCTTCGCCAGGTACAGAAATTGCAAGAAGAAATGCAGAAAACCCAAGCTGGTTTAGCCAATAAAACCGTTTCCGCGGAAGCCGGCGGCGGGATTATCAAAGCCGTTGCGAGTGGCAACAAGAGGATCGTTTCAATCGAGATTGACAAACAAGTGATCAATCCTGATGAAAAAGAATTTTTAGAGGATTTGGTTGTTGCCGCAGTTAATAAAGCGTTAGAATCAGCAGAAAAAATGTCGGAAGATGAAATGGGAAAACTTACAAAGGGAATGATACCTCCCGGTTTAAACATCCCGGGGTTTTAGGTGAACATTTCAGAACCATTGCAGATTGCGATTGAAGAATTCAGCAAATTCCCGGGAATCGGAAAAAAAACAGCACAGAGATTGTCGCTCTATCTTTTAAAAAAACCAAACGATGAAGTTGAAAAATTTATTAACGCAATTTATAACCTGAAACACAAATTAAAATTTTGTTCGATCTGTTTTAGCATAACGGAATTCGATGTCTGCGAGATTTGTTCCAGCCCCAAACGGGATAATTCGGTTCTCTGCATCGTTGAAGAACCCGGTGATATTATTGCTATCGAGAGAACTAACGAATATAACGGCGTTTATCATGTTCTTTCAGGTGTCCTTTCACCCTTAAGCGGAATTGGACCGGAATCGCTAAAGATTAATGAACTTCTTAAAAGACTTAAAACTCAGGAAGTCTCTGAAATTATTCTTGCATTAAATCCTGATACTGAAGGAGACGCCACTTCGCTTTATCTTGGAAAATTACTTCAGCCTCTAAATATCAAAGTGACAAGAATTGCACGCGGTTTACCGATTGGAGGCGACCTGGAATTTGCTGATGAAGCAACTATTGCCCGTGCCGTCTCGAACAGAGGTCTTCTTTAATGAAGCTCTGGTTTGAAGAATGGTTTGAATCTGATGAATATTCGACCGTTTACAAGCACAGAAACAATGAAGAAGCAGAAATATTAATTTCCTTTATTCTCAGTAAGATAAATCTATCCGGTGATGCAAAAATTTTAGATTTGGGCTGCGGAGCCGGAAGACACACATTATTATTAGCGAAAAGAGGTTTTCAAGTTACCGGTATTGACCAGAGCGCAAAACTTCTCTCGGTGGCTGTGGATGAGGCACAAAAAAATGGTTTGCATGCAAGGTTCATTAAAGATGATATTCGCACCGTCTCTTTTTCTGAGAAGTTCGATGTAATTCTTAATGTTTTTACGAGTTTCGGCTATTTTGAAAATGATGACGACAATTTTGCCCTTTTCACAAATGTTGAAAAACATCTTTCTGATGAAGGTGTTTTTGTTTTTGATTTTCTGAATGCGGAAAATGTAAAAAGAAATCTGATCCCCTTTTCGGAAGATGAAATTGGTGATATGGTAGTCAAACAATCAAGAAAGATTGAGGGAAATAAAGTAATTAAAGAAATTGTTCTCCTTCAAAACGGAGAGAGAAAAAACTATCGTGAGTCTGTTCGACTTTATTCTAAAACGGATTTGCTCGGTGCGCTAAATAAAAATAATCTATCGGTTGAGATGATTTTCGGAAGTTATGACGGCGAAGCATTTGATGAATTCTCTTCTCCCAGGTTGATACTCTTATGCAAAAAGTAAAAGTAATTCTTCTTTTCTTTTTAATTAGTTCTTTCAGTGCGTGCGATTTGTTTACTACACGCGACCCGGAACAACCGGAACAACCCCGTTCAAATTACAAATCAGCCGTTACTCCGGAAATTCTCATGGAAAATTTTACAAATTCGTTATCAGAAAAAAATGCTCAAAACTATTTAAACTGTTTTTCAGATTCTTCTTTTTCGGGTAAAGAATATCAGTTTATTCCCTCTGCTGGCTCAAGTTCGCTTTACCCGGTTTTGCTCGATGGGTGGACGAAGAAAAGCGAAGAACAATATTTCAATAATTTAATTTCGCATATTGCTCCGGATCAACCAATTACGTTTACAAAAAATAATGAGAAATCTTCTTTTCAGGGAGATAATAGTATCGTTTATACAGCGAGTTATTTTGTTGTGGTTACCCCGAACGATAATGCTGAAAAAAAATATGAAGGTGAGCTCCAGTTTAATTTAATTCGTGATTCTCGTCAGGTCTGGACAATTTATTTATGGCAGGACATTAAAAATTCTCAAAGCGCAAGTTGGAGCGAGTTAAAAGGTTTTTACTCGCCAAATTAAAATGAAAAAAATTCTATTTATTTTATTGATCATTGCGAGCATATCAGGATGCAATAATCCTTTTGCCCCATCGTTAGATAAAAGCGAATCAACCGGTTCTGCCATCGGTGACCTGACAAAAATTGAAGGAGTTTTTCAGAATCTGCAATATGCTTACACGTTTCGAGATACGTCTATCTACGGTCGAATGCTTAGTGATAATTTTTTATTTAGTTATCGTGATTATGATTTAAGTTTTGATATCAGTTGGGGCAGGGAAGAGGAGATGAAAGTTACCCACGGACTTTTTCAAAATGCCGAGCGGCTTGATTTAATTTGGAACAATATTATCGCTTCAACAGAAGACTCTTCCGAAGCAAATATTGTCCGCGGATTTAACTTGACCATAACTTTTAACCCGACAGATATTGTGCGGGTTGACGGAAGGGTAAATTTAAACTTAAAAAAAGAATCAACTTCCGGTAAATGGAAACTAACAAGATGGATAGACGAATCGAATTTCTAATATGATACTATTTTTAATTAAAGAAGCAATTCGTTCAAACCGAAGAGCTAAGTTATCGTTCCTTTTCTCGTTGATCTCTACCACGGTGGGGTTGATTTTAATCGCTGTTTCGATTTTATCAATAAGAATTTCCGAATCAATAGAAACGTACTTGCAAAATCAATTTGAGGTGCAAGTTTATTTGAAGGATGGATTGACAAAACTTCAGGTTGAAAACGTTAAAAATGATTTACAAAAACTTAAAAATGTGCAATCAATTAGGTTTGTTTCGAAAGAAAAAGCCGCTGAAAAATTTGTAAAAGAAACAGGTGAAGATTTTAGAAAAATACTGGATTATAATCCCCTACCGGCGAGTTATGTTATTACAACTGCCGGAGAAGGGACTATAAATTTCCCTTCACTTTTAAAAAGCATAAAAAAAATCAAAGAAGTTGACGATGCTGTCTTCCCGAATGCTCTTTATCAAAAAATGCTTTTCTATTTGAAAACATTTCAAAAATATATCGCCGGGCTCGGAATTCTTCTCTCAATCATTGCGTTCTATGTCATTTTTTCAACTATCCGGCTGATCATTGAGGGGAGAAAGGACGAAATCGAAACGATGAAGTTAGTGGGCGGCTCACTCTTTACTATTAAATTTCCTCTTTTGTTGAACGGTGTTTTCATTGGACTAATTTCAGGATTTTTAGCAATTTCTTTCCTTTATGCATTAGAAATTTTTATCAGGGTGTATATCTTTAACCGGCTCCCGAATTTTTTGAACTTGACGTTTGTTTTGTTAATTTTGGGCCCGGCATTGGGGTTAATTAGTAGCTTCTTCGCCTCATGGAAAATCTCCTTAAAATTGTGATTAGGAACTTTTGCCGAGTAATAGCTATTTACTATCTTACATTTAAAATTTGGGAAAATATTTGCACATGAAAGTTTATTTCTTTTTTATTTCTTTATTCGTATTAAGCGCTCTTAATCTTGCTCAATCAAACGATACAAAAATTGGTATTGATTACGGTTCATTAAAAATGAATCCGCAAGGTGCGCTTTACGATTATTCCGATCCTCAATCCGTAAATATTAAGGTTGCCGTCTGGGGAAATGTTAGATTTCCCGGCAGATATATTGTTCCGGAATACACAAACGCCAAAGACTTGCTCTCTTTTGCAGGTGGACCAACGGAGAATGCTTTGTTGGAAGATTTGAGAATTTATAGAACAAAAGATGATTCTACTCAAGAATTTATTGCCTTAAACTATAATGATTTGCTTTGGTCAAAAAACCCTCAAAAAGTTTCTGTTGCACCGCAAATTAAAGCGGGAGATGTTCTTTTAGCACCAGGCGAGCCACGTTGGTATACGAGAGAATATCTTTCAATCTCGTTATCAATTGTTTCCACATTAATTTCATTATCAATTTTAATTTTAAATATCGTCCGCAAATAGGTTGAGGGTTCTTTTATATGAGTAACAATAACAATACCAATTCCAATGAAGTTCGAGAACAAGGATTACAGCATTATTACAACATTATCGTTGATAATCTTTTCCCATTTTCACTTATCGCGATAGTAGCCATTGTGGTCTCTGTCGTTTATGCGGTGAGTTCAATCAATATTTACAAGTCAACAACGGTGCTGAAAGTAAGTAAGCCGTCAGGAAATATTCTTAATTCTCCCCTTATGCCGGAATTTCAAGATTTTGGAAGCGATAGATTTATTGCAAATGAAATTGAAGTGCTAAAAAGCTATAAGGTTCGTGAAATAGCTTCCACGGCTCTCAAAGATAGTTTTAATGCTCTTAACCAAATTGATAGTTTTAAAGTTCTGGTGCATACGCCCTCCAAACTGACTAATGACAAACCTAAACTTCTTGAGGTTGACGAAATTGCATCCCTTCTCTCTACAAATGTAACAATTGAGCAAAAACGAGGATTAGACATTGTCGAGATTTCTTCCCAAAGCCCTTCTCCTTTTGAAGCCGCATTAATCACCAATCTCTATGCCCAAGCTTATAAAACGCTCAATCTGGAGATTAACAGAAATCAGCTTACGCTTGTTAAAGCTTTTCTTTTAGATCAAAAAAATGAAAAACTCGCCCAGTTAAATAATTCTGAAGAACTTTTAAAAATGTTCCAGGAAAAAAGGGGAATTATTGCTCTTGATGATCAGGCGAAAGAGTTGATCACTCAACTTTCAAAATTTGAAGCTGATCTGAATTTAGGTAAAATGGAATTGGCTATTTCTGAAAAAACCTTAAAACAATACAAAGATGAATTACGCAGACAGGATCCGCAATTAACCGCTTATTTAGAGAATTTTTCGTCTGAAGAATATCTTAAGAACTTACAAACGGAATTAGCCCGACTTGAAGTGAACCGTGATGTGGCGCTTTCAAGTGTAAAAGATAAAAATGTTGATACCCAGGCAATAAGAGAGTATGACGCCAAAATAAAGGAACTCAGGAATAAGTTAAACAGTAAAATAGAAGGCTTTAAAGCCAGTATTTTTGCAAGCAGCCCTGAAGAAGTTAAGTTAATGACAAAAAACGTTATTGAAGAAGAAATAAAGAGCAAATCTCTCGAAATAAAAGTTAAAAATCTTTCTGAAATAGTAAATAAGTATGATTCAAAATTTAACCAACTTCCGAAATCAGCGATAGAATATGCCCGGCTTCAGAGAGGCAGAGAATCTCTTGAGAAACTCTATATCCTGGTAGAAGAAAAATATCAGGAAGCAGTAATAAATGAACAGTCTCAACCAGGC